>Ga0182027_10000698_pt1 | contig 57549 bp, 45 predicted proteins | sample 712E1DmetaG_FD_121300 | JGI IMG/M metagenome (GOLD analysis project Ga0182027, IMG submission 121300) | Permafrost microbial communities from Stordalen Mire, Sweden - 712E1D metaG (Illumina Assembly) | ecosystem: Environmental > Terrestrial > Soil > Wetlands > Permafrost | place: Sweden...
CCATTGTTCTATTTGCGTGCGCTCAGCCGCTTCCAACTTGATCGCCCGACTGGTGTTTGGCATAACCAAGATCATAGCAATCGCCGGAAAGTCTGTAAAGTTATTTATGAGACACTACACTAGCCCGGAAACGTGGTCGGAGTGGATGCTCCTGCCCAGCGTTGGCAGGCTGAAAGCGCCGCGCGGCCGCTTTGTTCAGGTTGAGGTGACGCTCGCCACCGCCGACCCGCTGGTCACTCCCAGGCTGAGCGAGATTACGTTGAGCACCGCGCCCACACTGGCGAAGAATTGGACGAAGGCTGTCAAAGTGGTTGATTACCACAATGAAGAGATCGTGCGCACCTCCATTCCATTCCGCTACGAGCCTTTCACGCACCCGAGACTGAAGGAACTGCGAGCGCGTTATCAACTCGACGACGTCGTGAGCGGCGCGAAGACGGACCTCGATATCGCCACCAGGCTGGCTGCCTGGGCGTCGCGCCAGTGGAAATGGGAAGAGTGGTACCTGGACGAAAGCTATCCCCCGTGGGACGCACTCGAAATCCTGAAGAAACTCCCTGACGGCAAGCCGGTTGGCGGTTTCTGTCTGCAATACACCTTGGTGTATTTGCAGGCGTGCGAGAGTTTTAGATTCGCGGGCAGGGCGATTTCCATCAATAACGGAACGCTGGGTCGCCCGAAAACCATCGGTCACGAACCGACGGAGATCTGGTCGAACCAATTCCGGAAGTGGATCTACGTTGATGGAATGGGCGCCTGGTACGCAGCGGACGGCGCCACCGGTGTGCCGCTTTCCTTGTGGGAGGTGCGGCGGCGCCAGATCCGGGTGCTGCTTGGCCAGGAGGTGGAGCCTACTCGTATCGTGCATTTCGCGGAGACGGTGCACAAGTGGCGCGGGCTGGATGTTGACTGGTCGTTCGCGGAACTGAGGCTCACCCCGAGGAGCAATTTCCTGGAGCAGGAGTGGCCCTTGCCGCTAAACAATGGCAAGGGACCGTGGATCTGGACCGGATTCGACGTCTGGACGGATGCGGACGTGCCCGCCGAACTGATGCACCCCAACCTCATCACGCGGCACGGCAATTTCGAATGGACACTCAACCAGGCTCACTATGCTCTCGAGCCAACCTTGAAGCGGGGCGAATTTCTGGTCCACCTGGACACCGAGACCCCGGGGTTCGAAACGTTTCTGGCCGAGATCGATGGTGGCGAAAAGTCCCCCGTCACCGCAATCTTCCCCTGGAAGTTGCACGCCGGGCGCAACCGCTTGAAAGTCTGGCCGCGAAACAACGCCGGACGCGACGGGATTGCCAGTTGGATCGATCTCGAGATGCCCCGGATGTGAGAAGTGCAGAGAGCGCCGGCCCATTACCCCCCTCCTCGGCGGAGGAGTGGGCGGTGGGCACGGGAATCAAGCTCGGGTGTCAACCACCCCTAGCCCCTCCTTATCAAGGAGGGGAATCCCTGAATGAACCGCATCGCTAGTCAGCCTACTGCACCGGAGGAATGCGAACCAAGTCAATGTGCCGCCGGCCGCTCCCGGGGATATCGGTGATGCAGTATACCGAACCATCCTTGCCCACGGCAATCGAGTTGACGAGCCCGGGCCGCCCGCCGTCGCTGAAGAAAACCGCGCCATGATCGGTGTACTTCGCGGCCGGAATATCGTAGGTTATCAGGTGCAGATCCTCGACCCGTTCCCCCCGCGCTCCCGGCCTAGGCCGTTCGTACACGACCACACGCCTTCCGTTCTTTACGATGCCACCTTCCGTCAGGTAATACAGGGTGTGGCCGTCCGGCCCGAGAGTGAAGCTGAGATAACCGTAATGGAAGTCGTCGTACATGCCGCTTCGCCGGGAAGGTTCTGACGCAATGCGCTCCAGCACATCCACGCGCTCTGCCTGAGGATCGAACCGCAACAAATAGCCGGAGCGGCCGTGGATGGCATAGATCGCATTTTCGGAAGCGACCCAGACAGCCTGCCGCCAGCCGTATCCCATATTTTCTCCATCCAAGGGATTCCAGGTACCAAAGTAATCCTTCCGCAGGTTGTCTCCCTGGACCGTCTCAAGGGCATCGCGATCGTAGCGGTAGCGCAGGATATCGCCATCGGCGTTGGTGAAGTAGACGGAGCCATCCGCCGGGTCGACCGGCAACGCCCGGGACAGAATCCGGACGGTCATGTGGCCGCCCTCTCCATCTCTGTATAGCGGGCCGAGGTTCTTCAGCTCACCGGACTTCAGGTCATAACGCAGGAAATAACCGGAAGGCCAGGTGAGGCCGTAAAGCCGGCCGCGCTGGGTATCCATACTCATCGAAATGATCCCCTGCCCTTGCGGCGCTTTCGCCAGGTTCCCGAATTTTCCGGAAGCCATATCGTAGGCGAGGAAGTGGCCGCCGGGGTAAGGCTTATATCCGGGCGGGGGCGGGGCCATGAGTTCCGAGCCGCCTTGCACGCTGTACCAGTCGACGTGGGTCGAGAAGTAGAGCTTTCCGTTGGATTCCACGAAGGTGACGTGGCTCTTGCCTTGGGGAATCGTCTTGAGGCCCTTTTCCCCGGCAGCCTCGGTCAGGTCGCCCAAATGCTGGATCTTGTCCGTGGCGGGATCGTACGAATACATCTGCGCACCCGTCTCGGCCGATTCCGCGCATAGGACATAGTAAATCTTGCCGTCGCTCGCGGCTAAAATCCCGTTGAAGGTTCCGTTCGATAGTGCGAAACCGGAGTCAAAGGTACGGGCGGTCAGATGTTTCGTTGCAAAATCCTGTGCACTTGCGGCTGGGCCGTGCCAGAAGGCGCAGAGCGATAGCAAAGCGATTGGCAAGCCCCACCTTGGAAGTATGTAAGTCCCACCTCTAAACATGTAAGTACCTCCTAATATGCAATTCGGAAAGCGTATTGGTCGTCTCGGTGCCACACGCTGACGCCTACCTGCGAGAACTTCTTTCATCTCGCCAGTGAAAACATCTGATCCAAAGACCAGCCGCTCAAAAGCGTCGGTCCCGCCTGGTGAATACTTCTCTCGACTTTGTAAAGCAGGTAATGCCGGTCCAAGGCATCTTCGACGCCGGCCTCGTCGGGAAGCTCCTCAATGGCCTTCAGTACCTGCTGCTTCCTCCCCACGGCGACTCCCCAAGCTCGCTTCGTATCCTAGCACTGACTGCGCGTGAGAGCTAGGCCCACCGGCCATCCATGGCGCTTCGGCAGTCAGCCTGACGGCGCTACCAGGATTCCAGCGCGGCGGTACGAAACACACGAGCAGTTTAGTCCACTGTGCCGGCGGGCTCGTACACAAAAGACAATGCACGCGCCACGCGCGCGTGCGTTGGCCAGCCCGTGCGAAGGCGGGGATATGAAGCCGAAGACCGCGGACCTGACAGACAGGTCCGCGCTACGCTTGCTGAGGGTCGTGGTGTTGCGCGTCACTTCCGCGCAAGTGCGCCGTGCGGGTCGATCACGAATTTCTTGGCGAAGCCTTTATCAAAATCGTTGTATCCTTTGGGAGCGTCATCCAAGGTTATGACCGTGACATTAACAGCTTTGGCTATCTTGATCTTATCATAGAGGATGGCCTGCATTAACTGCCGGTTATACATCAACACGGGACACTGGCCCGTGGTGAAGGAAAGGGACTTCGCCCATCCCAGGCCGAGGCGGATGCTGAGGTTGCCGATCTTTGCAGCATCATCGACTGCTCCGGGGTCCTCGGTCACATAGAGCCCTGGGATGCCGAGAGCACCGCCGGCCCGCGTCACTTGCATGAGTGAGTTGAGGACGGCAGCCGGGACCTCTTTCCTGGCGTCGGTCCCGTGCCCACGCGCTTCAAAACCAACGCAATCTACCGCGCAATCAACTTCCGGCACTCCCGTGATCTGCGCAATCTGCTCGGCGGTGGTGGCGCTCTTCGAGACGTCGACAGTCTCGCACCCGAAGCTCCTCGCTTGAGCCAGGCGCTCCGGGTTCAGATCCCCAACGATGACGCACGCCGCTCCCAATAAGTGACAAGCCGCAGCGCAGGCCAGCCCCACCGGACCCGCGCCGGCACCATAGACCACTGTCCCCGGCCCGACGCCCGCGCTCACCGCGCCGTGATAACCGGTCGGCAAGATGTCAGACAGGCACGTCAGGTCTCGAATCTTCTCCATAGCCTGAGCTTTGTCGGGGAATTTGAGCAAATTGAAATCGGCGTACGGCACCATCACATATTCCGCCTGGCCGCCGACCCATCCACCCATGTCCACGTATCCGTAAGCGGCGCCTGGCCGCGCCGGATTGACATTCAAACAGATTCCCGTCGCCCGTTCCCTGCAATTTCGACAACGGCCGCAGGCCACGTTAAAGGGAACGGATACCAGGTCGCCGACGCTGATAAACTCCACGTTGCGCCCAGCTTCAATTACCTCGCCCGTAATTTCATGGCCGAGGATCAGTCCCTTTGGAGCGGTGGTTCGGCCACGAACCATGTGCTGATCGCTGCCACAGATATTAGTGGCAATAATCTTGAGGATGACCCCGTGTTCGCACTTCCTGTTTCCTAAGGCTAACTTCGGGAAATCGATGCCCTGTACTTCCACAACCCCCGGTCCCATGTACGCTACCCCACGATTGCCTGCCATAGTGGTTTCCTCCTCGTTGGCTTGCCCTGATCCTGCGGCTTGGCCGCATGCTGGATTTTTGTCTCGGAATCCCTGAATAAGGCGAGTATACACCGGAATGCTTTCCTGCGTGAAGTTCCGCTATCGTGCGTTCCGCTATCGTGCGTCTCGAGAAGCGTTCATCGGTCACGCTAAAGCGCCAAGAGAGCGCATCCCGATGAACACGATGAACCACCAAGACACAAGGACACCAAGAGAGCCCAGACCCATGGAAGCTGACGAATCCTTGTTCTCGGTTTACGAGTGAACTTGGGTAGCGCACTCATAGAGCAAGGGATACAGCGATTGGGCGGATGATCGCTTGGTGCCTTGGTGTCTTGGTGGTGAAAGGCTGGATTCCAGCGATTGACCCATTGATCCATTGAATCAAGGCTCATCATGGACAATTCCCTTGGGGTTTCACTTTTGCCTTTTGTCTTACTCCTCTCTGCATTATGAAGAACAAGGGCAAAGCGCAAAAGACAAATGTCAAAGCCCCCAACCAACCACCACCTACGACAGAAGGGAGTAGCCATTCCAAGCTTCTGGACCGCAGGCCCTCCCATCCGGTATAAATGCACGTGAGGAGGTGACGATGAAGCGCAATTCCTGGCTAATGTTTGTTCTGTTTGTAGGACTCTTGCCGCCCGCACCGGTGCGGGGGCAACTCGTGCCGGAATTCAAGCCGCCCGAAGCAGACTGCTGCTTGCAATTCTCCGCGCAAAGCCTCGCCGACCAGTTGCAGGATTGGAATCAGATCGGCCGCTACCATGAGGACGATGTGCGGCTTCAAGCCCAGCCGGCGGAGAAGGGGCGGGTAGTTTTCCTGGGTGACTCGATTACGGACGGTTGGAAACTGGCGCAGTATTTTCCTGGGAAGCCCTATGTGAACCGTGGTATTAGCGGACAAACAACTCCGCAGATGTTGGTACGCTTCTAGCCTGACGTGCTTAATCTGCATCCTGCGGCTGTAATTATCCTGGCGGGGACCAACGACATTGCGCGCAACACTGGGCCGGAAACTTTGGAAATGATCGAGGACAATCTGCGCGCCATGTGCGAACTGGCGCAGAAGCATGGCATCAAGGTGGTGTTTTGCCTGCTGCTTCCGGTCAGTGACTACACCCAGCACAAGCAGACGGACCACAGGCCACCCCCTGACATTCTCAGACTCAATGCATGGATGCGCCGTTACGCCGCCGAAGTTGAGGCGGAGGTTGCGGATTACTACTCGGTCCTTATGGATAGCAAGGGCCTGCTGAAGGAAGGCTATTCGGAGGATGGCTTGCATCCCAACGATCGCGGTTACGCGCTCATGGGTTCTGTGGCGGAGGCGGCTATCGAGCGGGCGCTGAGGCAAATGTAAATTGTAAAGTATGGAGTATAAATGGCTCACTGGTCACTGTCTCTGAAGAACCGCAGGTCCGGAGGGCGGCGCCTGAGCTACGCCTGATTAATCCCCAGCAGACAGGAGGAAGGCAGTAGGCAATCAGCAAAAGGCGGTCATAAGTGGGCAGCATGGGAAACGTAAACCAGAATTCAGCATTCGGAATTGCGTCAATCCTGTTTTGTCAACTGTACACGGACGTCGATGGCGGTGTCATTTGGGATGGGATCCCTTCAGTCATTCCCGCGCAAGCGGGAATCCAGTCCGTCGACAGCGCATTTCCGAGGGTTTGCCGAGTGGATTCCCGCTTGCGCGGGAATGACTTCGCCCCAATAGACACCAGTATCCGGCCAACTGACCACAGACCACGGACAACTGACTACGGACGCTGTTTCAGTTGAACTTTGACCGGTCGGGGCATAACATCTGAACTCGTCCATCGGGGAGAGGTTTCGCCGACAAAGGGATTCGCCGATGAATTATCCGGTCTGGGAACCATTCATGTTAGGCGGGGGAATGGTCATTGGGATCATCGCCATTCTCCATGTCTTCGTTTCGCATTTCGCGGTAGGCGGCGGTCTCTTTCTGCCCCTTACCGAGCGCAAGGCCTATCGCGAGAACAATCCCGCGCTGCTGGAATACGTGAAGTCCCACTCGAAGTTCTTCGTGCTGGTGGTCCTGGTTTTTGGGGCCGTAAGTGGTGTGGGCATCTGGTGGAGCATCGGCTTGGTGAACCCTGAAGCCACGGCGACGCTCATTCACGTATTTGTTTGGGGATGGGCGATCGAATGGGTTTTCTTCATCGTGGAGATTGCCGCCGCCTTCATCTATTACTACGGCTGGGACCGGCTTGACCCCAAGACGCACCTCATGGTGGGCTGGATTTATTTCGGGGCAGCCTGGGCCAGCCTGCTGGTCATCAACGGCATCCTCACGTTCATGTTGACGCCGGGGAGATGGATCGAGAGGCAGACATTCGCGTCAGCCTACTTCAACCCCGGCATGTTGCCTTCGCTGGTGTTACGCACGGCGGTGTGCATTGCGCTGGCGGGTGTTTATGCCTTGATTACCTCCTCCCGAGTCAGCGACGAGGGCCTGCGCCATGAAGTGGTCCGCTATGCCGCCCAATGGCTGCTGGCTGGCACGCTGATCATTCCCTTGGCGGGACTCTGGTACATCTCCACGCTTCCCCGCATGGCGCGCGAGATTTCCATGGGCGCGGCGCCGGCGGTTACCATCTTCGCCGGGCTCTCCATATTCTTTTCCGCGTTGGTCGTGGCGTTCACTTACTTCGGTCCCCACCTGCGCCCGCGCCATTTCAACTTGGTTTTTGCTCTCCTGCTCGCCGTCCTTGCCCTTTCCACAACTGGCGTTACAGAATGGGTGCGGGAGGCAGTTCGGAAGCCCTACATCATTTACGATTACATGTACGCCAACGGCTTACGCCTGGCGGACATCGGGCGGGTGCGAGAGCAGGGAGTGCTGAAGTCGGCGCTTTGGGTTCGCAGGCATGAGGTGCACCCTCATGCTCTGGAGCGCGCCGGTGAAGAGGTTTTCCGTGTGCAATGCGCAAGTTGTCATACCGTGAACGGTTACAACAGCATCCGCTTCGCCGTCAAAGGCTGGAGCTGGGTGATGATTGACTACCAGTTGGGCCACCTCAGCGCGTTGAAAGGCTTCATGCCCCCGTTCCTAGGGACCGACGCGGAGCGACAGGCTTTGGGCGCCTGGCTGGCGAGTTTGAACCCACTGCCTGCCGGTATTGCAATTGAGCCTGAACCTCCTGCCGCGAACAGCCAGTCCACGGACGGGGCTGGAGAAGGAGCGCCGCAACAATGAATCCTGTCATCCCCGGGCCGGTTCCAGTACCCTTGCCCGCTCCGTCCGGGCTGCTCGAGTTTCTGCTGGTGTTCACATTTATCCTGCACCTGCTGGCCATGGACTTTCTCTTGGGCGGGGTTATTATCCTGACGGTTTCCAGCTTCCTTGGCCGGCGCGATTCCAGGCAGCATGAATTCACGCGTCGCGTCTCCCGCGTCATGCCCCCCGTGACGGCCTTCACCATCACGCTCGGCGTGGCCCCACTGCTATTCCTGCAGCTCGTTTATGGGCAGCTTTTTTATACATCTTCTGCTCTCATGGCGTGGTACTGGCTTGCAGTCGTGTTCCTGGTCATGCTCGGTTACTACGGTGTTTATGGGTACCAAATGCAGCACGACGAACCCGGGCCAAAGGCGTCATGGGTAATCCTGGTGACCGCCGTCCTCTTTATTCATGTGGCCTTCATCTTTACGCAAAACATGACCGCCATGCTGCATCCACAGGATTTCTACAGCCTGTACGCGAACGGGCGGGTAGGGACAATCCTTGGCCCTGTCACTCTTCCGAACTTTGCACGTCTGGCCCATTTCCTAGTGGCCGCAGTAGCCTTGGCCGGGTTGGGGGTTGCTCTGCTCTCCCGCCGCTGGCAGACGGACTCGCCGGAGCTGGCGGATTGGGGAAGACGTTACGGCGTGACTTGGTTCATGGCGGGGACCTTAGTGCAATTTCTGGTGGGGCTCTGGTTTTTGTTCAGCCTGCCGGTGGAAGTCCGTCAAGCTCTGGTCGGAGATAAACTCGCTGTGGGCATTCTGCTCTTGGCGATTGTTCTGGCTTTGCTGGCCCTTTTGAGCGCTCCCAAAAGCCTGTCGATATCGAGTGTCGCGATGCTGGGCACGGTCAGCGCAATGGCCGTATTGCGCCACTTCGTGCGCACCACCTCTCTGCGCCCTTATTTTGATCCACACTTGCTGCCGGTTCAGGGCCAGTGGGTGGTTTTCTCCATTTTTGTGTTGTTGCTGCTGGCTGGCCTTGCCACCGTGGGCTGGATGCTCTATGTCTTCTATCGCCCTGCCGCCACACGTGGGGCATCTTTCTAGCATTACTCCGATAGAAGTTTAGCGAGGCTTGGCCTCAGACCGCGGCCTGCTAACGATCAGAATGCCTCTCGCCAAGGCCTCATCGGACGCCAGATCCTGCGGCTTGAGAAATCCCGCCCGAAGGTCGAAAGATGTAGTTAATAAAAACAGGAAGTCACTATTTTCGGCCAAACCAGTACACTTTCTGGTGGGGGCGGTTCTACGGGAGGCAGGAATGCGGTTGCAGAAAATCAGCTTCGCTTGGGCGTCAGTCGTCCTTTGGCTGTTCTTGACCTCACACGTGGTCCCACCTCTTTGGGGACAAGAATCCTATGAGCAGCGCTACTTCGTTAACGCCTACTTACCCTGGCACCCAGCCGTTTTGGATTCTATGGGACGATTGCTAGCGTGGTACCATCCTGAAAAGAACTTAGGCTATGACAAGTTTCTAAGGCTCGACTGGGATTTCCTGGAGCACAAGGTCCCCTTCGATGTTCGCACGGGCGTCAAGTTCTATCTCACCGAGCCCATGATGCGGGATACCAGTTGGCAACACGATCCCCCGAGTTTTTTTGCTCACATGATGGACATGCTGGTGGGCTGGTATCCGTATTCAGGTGACGAAGAGGCCGTGGCTGTGCTGCGAGAAATGTTGGATTACGAACTGGCTCACGGAACCACTCCTGCAGATTGGACGTGGGCCGGCGTGCCGTTCGCCACCTCTTGCGCGGGCCACAAGGAATACGGCCGCTGCTTCCAGGATGTGCCGGCGGAGTTCTACGGAGGGATCGAGTCTGACAAGATCGGTGAACTCGGTTTAGCCTATGTGCTCTTTTACGAATTGACCGGAGAACGTAAGTATCTGAGTGCAGGAATCCAATGCGCGGACCAATTGGCCAAACATGTTCGTCCTGGCGATGCCACCCGCACTCCGTGGCCATTTCGCATCGACGCGCACACCGGAAAGGTCATCGACGGAGAGGAATACGGTGGCATGATCGTCGCGCCGATACGCCTGTTTGATGAGCTTTTGCGCCTGGAAGAAGGTGATTCGCCCAGCTACAAAAGGGCGCGCGACACAGTTTGGAAATGGCTCCTGGACAATCCGCTGAATAAGGAGAGCGCGGCGTGGGATAACTGGAATGGCTATTACGAAGACGTACCCAAAGATCTTGAGAACCAAAATGATATGACTTCTATAATGACCTGCTACTATATCCTTTCGCAAAGCGACCCTTCGGCCGTGGACCCACAGTGGAGGATCCACGTCGGGCATCTCATAGATCGAAGCCGGGTGCTGCTGGGGCGTGGCCCCTTCTTTGGCGCCTGGGCAATCGACGAGCAGTTGCGACCCGATGGCGGGATCACTGGTTCGTCTTCGCGAGATACGGCGCTTCTTCCACCCGGGGGCGCTCTCCTCGGCGCGTATAGCCGGGGCTGTTGCTCAGGAGCGGGGCTGAGCTGCCGCACATCTCAATGGGGAGCGATCAACGCGATGTTTTACGAGAAGACCGGCGACGGCTCTGCCCGTGAGAATGCTTTCCGTTCCCTCAACTACGCCACCTACTTTGCCGGGTCAGACGGGAAAATTGCATGTTGCGGCGCCGACTACTGGCATCCATATTGGTTCGAGGACGGGTACGCGGATGCTGGACGCAGCTTCATGTGGGCGCTCGGAGCTGTGCCGGATTTTGCACCGAAAGGGCAGGACCATCTCTTGCATTCTTCGTCAGTGGTTCAGAAGGTAAAGTACGGCAGTTCCAGCCTCGACTATCAAACCTTTGATAAGGCTGGAATAGAAATCCTCCGATTGACCTCCAAACCAGCCCGGGTCGTGGCGGGTGGCTCAGTTCTGCCACTACGAGGGGACCTCAAAGACGAAGGGTACACCGTAGAAGCCCTGGCCGGAGGCGATTACGTTGTTCATGTTCGTCACACCCGGTCGAATAAAATAAGAATAGAGGGGCTGTGATGAGAGATCGGTTTCCTCTGTGGCAAGCGTGGTATGGAAGCGGGTTGGTGGACGTCGGCGCGGCGGGTCCTGATCTGGGCAACCCCAAGTTTTCAAGAAACCTTATGGCTTTTCCACAAAGCACTTCTGCATAAATCAAAAGAAAGACTCGTATGACACTCTTGGATGAACTTCAACAAGCTACTAGGACGATGGCGAAATGGAAAGACTTGCGGTTTGTCCAGTCATCTTGCCGGTTGTTCTCCGGTTGCATTCCCGGTAAGATTCGTCTGGAGGGGGAGCGAGGTCAGAAAGTATCAGGGCCGGGAAAGCTTGCGTCCGGCACTCACCTGTGATAGCAAGCTGGAAGTGGAGGAGGGATGCGAAAACTTCTTATCGGTGTGATCGTTACGTTCGTGTTGAGCTTCCCCGTGGCCCGCACGGCAGCGGGGAGGTACCGGTACCCTGTCAATCTGGAACGGAAGACGCTCAAGGCGCAACAGAAGCTAGAATGGAAGGGGCTGATGCGCCAGCAGAAGTACCAGAGACGCTCCTGGAGGGGCCAGCATCTTTCCAGACCGGTACGGGCGCAACGGAAGCACCAGATGCAGCATGAAAGGCGGGCGGTGCGCGAGAGACAAAGGAACGATCGCCAGGATTTAAAGGACCGCCAGCGACTGATGAAAGAAACGACGAGGCAGGTCCGTTAGCCGTGGCGTCGCCTCGCAAAGCCGGACCTGCTTTCATCCAGCGATGGAGTTGAGCATTGGGTACGGACAGCCGAGTGGGGAGTGATCGGGCCTCAGCAGTGCCGCTGAACTTTCGAGTGCGAACGTCAACCTTGCGATGGACCATTCTCTCTCCGGCAAGGTCGAAAAGGTCTTGGGAGGCCGCCATGAAGCGAAGCGTCGGGTTGTTGGTGATAGCATTTCTACTGGTTCCGGTGCTGGGGGCGCAGGAGACCCAAAAGTCGGGAGGAGACCAGGAGCAACAACAGCCCACCCTGGGCCCCCCTGCGCCTGGTACTGCAGCAGGTCCTCGAACAGCCACCGTGACCGACTATCGAAAACTCTCGCGAATGCGCAGCATCTACATCGAGAGGATGGACAACGCCCTGAGTGAAAAGCTGATCCTGAGCCTTGGGAAAATGGGCCGTTTTAAGATCGCCGCCACGTCAAAAGAAGCGGATGCCATAATGACCGGCTCATGCTTGGAGTCGCGCCGGCTGAAACGGCTTCACTCCGAGGTGTTCATCGCTGATCGGGCTGGCGGGTCAATTTGGCAGGACAACATCTTCCGGCCTTTCAACCCGCCGTCGCTCGACCGGGCCGTCAACGAAACCGCGCAGGTGGTGGCGGACCACCTGGGAGAGAGTCTCAACGAAGCCGCAACAAGGTAAGCGGACGGATCACGGCAAGGTGTGGCGCATGAGGAGAGGGCGGCGTTGCTCAGGGAGGAACCTTACACTCATTCAGAACCTTCTTGAGGCTCGATTGAATTCTTGAATGGCAGGGATTTCAGAGGGCGAGGCGGAGAGGCAAGACGCAACCTGTCCCGAGCCAAGGGAGTGCCGCTTCTCACCGCGAAGCAGTGGGTCCCGCCTCGCGGGACGCAAGCCCACCCTAGGCTTCGACCCGCAGGGCGGGATCGCCAAACCCCGCAAGGGGTTGTCCGATGCCTGGCCCCCAGCCCCGGTTTTTGAACTGACAACTGGCAACTGACGGCTGACTCCCGAGTCATGTTCTTATGCATTTGCGCGCCTTCCGTTCTGACGATCTCGAAGCACTCTACAAGATCGATCAAGCGTGCTTTGCACCGGGGATTTCTTATCCGCGGGAGGAATTGAGCGGGTTCATAGGTCAGCGGCGAAGCAGGACCTGGGTTGCGGAAGAGGGCGGGGAAATCGTTGGCTTCCTCATTGCCGAGCAGCAAGCGCGGAAAGTAGCACACATTGTGACTATCGACGTGGTGGACCGCTGGCGCCGGCGACGAGTCGGGAGCTTACTGATGGACGCTGCCGAGCATTGGGCGCGGGAGCAGAAACTGCTGCTCGTTTCCCTTGAAACCGCAGAGAACAACACAGCGGCGCAACGCTTCTATGAGGCTCGAGGTTACAGGAAAGTGAACTGCGTCGAGAGCTATTATTCGGACGGCGCCTCGGCCTGGATCATGGTGAGGTGGTTGAAAGGGAAAGAAGCTGCTGACGTATGAGTGTTCGAAGTCTGAGGAGCCCATGCCCATTAAACTGACATCGTCCGACAGCAAAACCATTGTTGTTGCCATCCTGGTTGCTGCTTTTTCGCTCAGCATCGGTGTCAAGTACTTCTCTCATGCATTTCCGGAGGCGGCGATTCAGTTCCGCGTGAATCGGGACGACTCGGCTCCCCTGGCGCAGAAGTTCCTAGCCGAGCGCGGCTTCAAGCTGGACGGTTATCGCCATGCCGCGGCGTTCGATTACGATGATCAGGCGAAGGTCTACCTGGAGCGCACTCAAGGTTTGGGACGGATGGACCGGCTGACGCGCGGGCCCGTTCATCTTTGGCATTGGTCCCATCGCTGGTTCAAGCCACAACAGAAGGAAGAATTCCGCGTGGACCTGTCGCCCGCTGGGGAAGTGGTGGGCTTTGACCACGATATCCCCGAAGCGGCGCCGGGCGCGGCCCTGGATCAGGCTTCTGCCCGGACCATCGCGGAGACATTTCTCAATCAGGTGATAGGGCGGAATCTCGCGGACCTCGAGTACGTTGAGACTCAGACAGAGAAGCGTCCGTCGCGCACCGACCATGAATTTACGTGGAAGCAGAAGAGCGTGGACCTCGGTGATGGAAGCCTGCGCATCGAGGTGGAGGTAGATGGCGATCAGGTGGCGGATTATCGCGAGTTCGTTAAGGTTCCGGAACAGTGGAGTCGTGACTACGAAAAGCTCCGCTCGCGCAATGACACCGCCCAAATCGTGGACGAGGTTTTCTGGATTTTGTTGAGCGTCGCCATGCTCGTGATTTTGATTCGGCGCTTGCGCGACCGTGATGTGCCGGTTGGGATGTCTCTGGCTTTCGGCGGGGTAGCTGCCATCCTGTTCCTGCTTGGCCAGCTCAACGCCTTTTCCCTGGCTCAATTCGGCTACCAAACCACGGATTCTTACTCGAGCTTTGTCACCAATTATATGTGGGGCAACCTTCTTTCGGCACTCGGCATAGGAGCAGCTATTTTCTTGCTGGTGGCTGCCTCGGAGCCGATGTACCGTGAAGGTCTTCCGAACCAAATTTCCCTGCGAAGATATTTCAGTTGGCAGGGCCTGCGAAGCCGCTCGTTTTTTATCGCCAATGTGGTGGGAATTACCCTCACCTTCTTCTTCTTTGCTTATCAGACTGTCTTCTACCTTGCCGCTGACAAATTGGGGGCGTGGGCGCCCGCTGACATTCCCTTTACCGACCTGCTGAACACACGATTCCCCTGGGTCACGGTGCTTTTCATCGGCTTCTTCCCGGCGGTTTCCGAAGAACTGCAGTTCCGTGCTTTCTCCATTCCATTCCTAAGGAAACTGCTGCGCTCCGGACCTGTCGCGGTGGTGCTCTCGGCTTTCATCTGGGGATTCCTCCACGCGGCATATCCGAACCAACCCTTCTTCATCCGCGGCCTTGAGGTGGGGTTGGGGGGAATCGTAACGGGCCTGATCATGCTGCGGTTTGGCATTATGGCTACCTTGATCTGGCACTATTCTGTGGACGCGCTTTACACGGCGTTCCTTCTGATCCGCTCTCCCAATCATCATCTGATGGTGTCGGGCGCCGTTTCCGCGGGCATCATGCTAATCCCGCTGCTGATCGCGTTAATCGCCTATTGGCGCACTGGAACTTTCAGCGAAGATGAATCGCTTACCAACGCGCGCGAGGGCATTTCCAGGCCGGTTCGGAAAGAGGTCACGGAACCGGAGGCCCCGCTTGCCTACCAACCCTTGTCACAAAAGCGCCTGATTCTGGCCGGAGTCCTCACCCTCCTCTTCATTTTGCTCGCCGAGATTCCTGTTTATCGTTTCGGGGAGGGCTTCTCGTTGCAGACCACCCGCGCTCAGGCCGTGCGCACGGCTGATGCCTACCTCCGGCAGCAGCATTTGGACCCAAGACGTTACCACCAGGTGGCGTGGCTGCGCGACAACGTCGACCCTTTGGCCGTCCGCTATTTGCTGGAGCACAAATCCGTTAAAGAGGCTGACCAGATTTACCGGCAGGCAACCCGCCTTGCGGTCTTCGAGGTGCGTTACTTCCGGCCTTTGGAAAAGGAGGAGCACCACGTCTTCCTGGATCCGACCAGCGGCCAGGTGTTCGGCTATCGGACGTTGTTGGACGACAACGCGCCCGGCGCTTCGCTCTCGCCTGAACAGGCGCAGGCCTTGGCGGCAAAATATGTTGAGGAGCAAGGCTACCGTCTTTCGGATTTCGATCTTCAGAACTCGGAAGCGGAGAAGCGGAAGGCTCGCGAAGATTATGCGATGGTGTGGCAGGCGAAAGCCGGCGATCCACGCAACGTGGCAGACGCGCATTATCGCCTGGAGGTTGAAGTGGCTGGCGACCAGGTGGTGGGATTTGGGCGCTCGTTTAAGCTTCCGGAAGCGTGGGAACGTGCACGCGGCTCCTCGAGTTTGGTCAACTTCGTGCTTTCCATTCCGGGTATTCTCGTGGGTTTGGCGCTGTTCGGAGCGGGCGTAGTCTTGTTGGTCCTGAGGATCAGGTCCGGCCAGATGCCTTGGCGTCCCGCAGCGAAGGTGGGGGCTTTGATCCTGGGGTTGATGGTTCTTTCCGAACTCAACCAATGGTCCGCTTTGGAGCGCCTGTATGTGACTTCCATCCCTCTCTCAACCTGGCGGTTGCAAATGGTGGTCAGCCTGGTCGTTGTTCCGTTGCTGGCCGGCTTGCTTTGCTGGTTACTGGCGGGCCTCGCCGCGAGCCTTTATCCGGAGGCTTGGCAACTCTTGAAGGCCGGCGCCCGGCGCCTGTGGCGGCGAGATGCGGCAGTGTGCGTGGTGTTGCTCCTGGCTGCCGCGGCTGGACTCAACAAGCTGGGCGACCTTTTCGCCAGCCGTTTTCACGCCTTTGCCCCCGTGGACACCGAAGTATTTTCGGCAATGTTCAGTGCTGCTTCCCCGGGCGCCGGCTTTTTCCTGCGGGCACTGGGAGGGAGCATCGCCTACTTACCTGGGTTGGGAGTGGCAATCTATGTCATTCGTCTGGGATGGACAAAGCGGGCTTGGTGGCTGTGGGCTGGAATTCTGCTGGGGCTGGTTGGACTGGGGCCGGCGAGTGCACATTCGCTGCCCGAGTACTGGGCAGGTTGGGTGACGAGCTTTGTGCCGCTTGCCCTCGCGGTGGCGATTCTGATCGTATTCTTCCGCAATAACCTGTTGGCCTATTTGGGCGCCGTTTTCTGCCTGCAAGTGGCGCAACCGTTGGTTTCGTTGCTCTCCACACGAGCTGCTTTCTACCGCTCGAATGGGCTGCTGCTCGCCGTGCTGGTATTCTTATTCCTGGGCTGGTTGCTTTTTGCGGGCAGGGAAGGCGAGGTGCGGAGCGAGCCATGACCAAGCTCAATGAAGTTGAAGTGAGAGTCCTCGGCGCGCTTGCGGAAAAGGAAATCACTACGCCGGATTACTATCCGCTCTCCTTGAACGCCCTCATCAACGCCTGCAACCAGAAGTCCAATCGCAGTCCGGTTATGGCGCTGGACGAAAGTGCGGTGAGGCAGGCGCTGGACAGCCTGAATGAAAAAAGCCTGGCGGGCCATGCAACCAGCGCGGACAGCCGGGTTCCGAAATTTGCTCACCGCTTGCAGGAAGTCTTCAACTTTGATCGAAGAGAAATGGCTGTGCTCTGTGTGCTTCTGCTGCGTGGCCCGCAGACTCCGGGCGAATTACGCGGACGTACAGAAAGGATGTACCAATTCGACGACCCCGGAGTGGTGGAGTCTGCCCTTCATCACCTGATGGAGAGAGAGCCTCCGCTCGTGAGGAAGCTGGCGCGCCAGCCCGGAACGAAGGAGTCGCGTTACGCGCACTTGCTGGCCGGAGATGTGGAAGGGTGGAGCACGCCCGCAGAGCCCTACACCGAATGGTCCAGGGCAGAGGGCCAGCCTGTGGCGGCAACAGGCGGTCAAGATGAGCCGCGGATCTCGCGCCTGGAAACTGAAGTCCAGAGCCTCCGGAAGGAAGTCGCGGATCTCCGACAACAACTGGAAGACTTCCGGAAACAATTTGAATGAGCCGGTGGGGCAAAGAGAGCGTGGAGGAATAGATGGGAAAGCAGAACAAGGTGCGCCGGAAAATCTCCAGGCGGGACTTCGCCTTCGGCACGATGCTCAGTGCGATCGGAGGATCCGCGGCTAGTTCCTCATCGCCGACCCAAGCGGAACAATCGAGCCGGAGTTCTCAGGAGGCGGCTCAAGAGGTTGGATCTGCGGCTCGGCCCTTGGTCCCGTGGATGCGTCTCAACCCACCTTTGGAACACTGGCTGGCGAATTACCAGAACACTTTCGATGCCTGGGCAGACGGCGGGGTGCGTGGAATTGTGGTTGGCCGCCTTTTCTTCTATCCGCAAGTGCCTGCAGATGTAGCGTCGTACCCTGGGGCGACCCTCCCCGCTTTTGCGGCTGACCCTAAAGTCTATAAAGCTTATGGCGTCAAACCACCCGCGGACGTGCCGAGAGATCCGATGAAGTCGAAACAGCTCCAGGCCATGCTGGACAACGCCGCCTCACGGGGCTGGGAAATTCTGCTTTTTGGATTGGACTTATGGCATGGAGGAAGTCGCCCTGTGGAAGAGGATCCTTTTGACACGGTAGGCTTCGCGGCCTGCGTACAGGATACCTTGAACGCTTTCCCTCAGGCTCAGGGCGTGGTCATGGATGGGTGTGGGCGAGAACAGAGCTACGAATTGACATTCCACCACGGAGGAGAGCTCTTCGAGATGAGAGACGAGGAGAAGCGCCGCGTTGCCATCCTGGGCAGAGATGTGGGGCGAATGGAGCGCGGGATGTCACACCTTCGTGACCGATTTCATCACCTCGATCCGTCTATGGTTCGATACTATTCCCCAGGCGGAATGCTGGGTGGGTTAGCACTATTCGACCTCGACGAGGATGGTCTCTATTGGCTACGGACGCGTCAAGAAACAATGCTGCAGTTCTTAGAGGCGAATCGCCACCAGATCGAAAGGCTTAACCGCAAGATAAAGTTGGGCGGCATCCCCCGCTCCGCAGCTTTCTCTCTTACCACGACTGCGGACTATCACAAGATAGGCCCGTACTTTGACTACATCTTTCCCAAGCATTATTTCTGGAACCGGGGCTTTGATGGGATGTACGGGACCATGGCCCGGTGGGTGCGGCAGATTGCAGATTGGAACCCTGGGCTGAGCGAACGAGACTGTTTTGCCGTGGTCAAGGCCTGGTTGGGTCTCGAGCTCCCCGGCATCCACAGTCTTAACGACATGGACTCGGTGGGTTTCCCCGACGAGTTCTTTTCGGAAGTTGTCTACCCCGAAACGCGTCGCGCCCTGGAAGGAGTTGGTGACGACAACAAGGTGATCGCTTGGGTCTCAAGTGGACGACACCCCCATTCCGGCGACCCCATGTCAGCCCATGACCTGTACCGAATTCTGGTTGCCTCGCAACGAGCCGGACTGAAGCGCTTCGTTTACCAACCCGACCCGGACCTGGGCGCACCCGAGTGGGACGTTATTTCAGGGCTGTGCGGCAAGCGGTGGAAGGAAGATCCCAGCGCGGGCTATTGGCCTTCTGATACAGGCAAGCCCGAGATGTGGAACGGCGGGCGCAGGCCCAAAAATCCGCAGTAGGTAGTGCTGGCCTACTCCGCCTGTCCCGAGGCTCGATCCACGGGGAAGATCTTTAGCGCGAAAGCGTAATTACCGGGCCTCTCGTTGGGCAGTTCCACAATCAAACCGTCCGCGCTGCGGGTCCACTTCAATTTGGCCTTGGAGCCGAGCATCCGCACTGCCTTGATCTCCCGCTTCGTCAACTGGGAACCGGAGGCCAACGACTTGATGCTCAGTTTTCCATCCTCCGGCCACGCCAGTGCAATCGCGTAAAGTGTATCGCCCTTGGCCGTGAAGCGGATGTCGTGCGCGGAGTATCCGCTGGTGGCAGTGTCTTTGAAAGAACCGCCCACCACCTTGGTCGGGCCCTCGCCGTAAACCTTCCAGGGTCTTGTGGTGTAGATGGCCTCCGCGTTGACGGACAGCCACTTGCCCATGTCCAGCAGGATCTTCTGCACTTCCTCGGGAATGGTGCCATCGGACTTGGGGCCGATGTTCAGCAGCAGGCAGCCATTCTTGCTCACAATATCCACTAGTTCGTCAATGAGCGATTCTGGTGTGCGGAACCTCTCGTCCTTGATGTATCCCCAGGACTTCATGCCCACGGAAGTGTCCGTCTGCCAGAAGATGGGTCGTAGCGTGTCCAGTTGCCCACGTTCGATGTCGAGCACAGCGGCGTGCTCGGGATAGGATTTGTTCTTGTAGTTGATGGCGACCTCGCGCTTCCACTCTGCGGCGCGGTTGTAGTAGAAGGCGCCAAACTTCTGCAGGTAAGGCTTGAAGGCAGGTTGCTCGATCCACCAGTCGAACCAGACGATTTCCGGATGATACTTGTCCACGATCTCGCCTATGCGTGCCAGCCAATTGTCCAGATACGCGTTGTCGGGCTGGACCTTGTCCGATTGGGCCGGGCCGTAGAAGGCCGAGTAGCGCGGATCATTGACGTCGGAATCGAAGGTGGTGCCGCCGTTGTAAAACCACCAGTGCTCGGCGCGGTGCGAAGACGCGCCAAAATGCAATCCTTGTTTGCGCACGGCCGCGGCCAACTCGCCCACCACGTCGCGCTTCGGCCCCATCTTCGCGGCGCACCACTCCGTAAGGTCGGAGGCGTACATCGGGAAACCATCATGATGCTCAGCGACGGGCACCACGTACTTCGCCCCGGCCTTCCTGAACAACTCCGCCCACTGCTCCGCATTGAACTTTTCGGCTTTGAACATGGGGATGAAGTCCTTGTAGCCGAACTTTGATTGTGGGCCGTAAGTCTCCAGGTGATGCTTGAAGACGCGATTGTCTTTCAGGTACATGTTACGTGGATACCACTCACTATCGAAGGCCGGCACGCAATAAACGCCCCAATGGATGAAGATTCCAAACTTGGCGTCTTCGTACCACTTCGGAACTTTGAATTTCTCCAGAGAATCCCAAGAAGCACTGTATGGACCCTTAGCGATGACTCCCTCAATCTTCTTGACGGATTCCTCGACCTTCTTATCCTCGGACATTGCAAAGACGCCCACCATCAACACGAGTAGAACCGAAAGTGGGAGGGCTGCTCTCCAGTGCCTGAAGTCCCTTCCCGGCGTTGGCTCTGCGGTGACTGTAACGGGAGTGGGTAGGACGGTTTTCATGTTGGCCCACCTTGTGGTTAGTTTATCTCAGATCCATGATCCATTTTTGCTCCGCCCGTGCCCACCTGCTCTTCCGGTGTTTCAGCGGAGTCCAGAAGCGAAATGTTAACAGATTGCCGAAGCAACGCGAGTCCTTTTTGGAGTGCGGCCCGCCGCGGTGGGCTGCCGCTTTCTCCCGCTCCACGGGTCAGCTTGCCGACCGTGCACGGGAGCGCGGTATTTGAACCGGTGAAGCGCGAGCAAGCTCGCAGGAGAAAAAGCGGCTGCAAGCTTCCGCACGCAAAGGGGGGGGACTTGTGGCACTGCGTTTGCTCGTATAATATTTTTCCAGTGGAAGTTGGCGCGGCCAATTAAAGGCGGTGTTTTTGTCCGAAGACGGCGCGCGGAGAGAGCAAATGATGGATCGTCGAGCATTTTTGAAAACCGCGGCGGGTCTGGGCCTTGCATCCAGCGCTTGGCCCGGCTTTGGCCTGCCTGGGCCGGACGGCGCCACTCCCGCTTATCTCGGGCTCCATCCATTCATTGAGACGCACCCGGAAGCGGTCTTCATTCGCCAGACCCATGTGTCCGCAAGAAATGATCTGGAGGCCAAGCGGCGCGAGGCGTTCGAATTGGCTCGGCGAATCTTCTCTCGTCGCGATTCACCCGGCCTGAGTCTCACCGATAAATTTGCCATCAAGCCAAACCTCACTGCGACTCGGGGTAGAGGGCTTGATTTTGCTATTGTCACTGACCCCTGGGTTGTGGAGGGCCTCATCGACGGGCTGCGCCAGACGGGAGTAAGCGCCGGCAACATTTATGCTCGCGATGGCCTGTATGTCGACCAACCCAATATTGGCTACAAAGAAATGTCGCAGCGCTCCGGCGTGCACTACAACGATGATGATTGCCGCTCACCAATGACCAAGGAGTGCCCGGACGGTGTGGTGTTCCGCCGCACGAAATATCTCGGCCCGTTCAACTATCCGGGTACTCACCTCATCAATGTCGCGAAACTGAAGACCCACGGGATGGGCTTAACGCTCTGTGTTAAGAACCTGCAAGGCACCAATATCCCCCCCTATATTCACTTTTGTGGTGGTCTTGAAAAAGCGATTGCACAGGATTTCCAACCAAGCGCTCAAAGTCATCTGAGCGACCTTCAGGACAAGCACCAGCAGGCGGGGATTCCGCGCTGGGATACGGCAAAGGCCGGCTATATGGAAAGGTGGGTTGAGCGCGCCATCGATTCCTATTCACTTGTGCGCCCTTCCATCCTGCTGAATATGGTCGAGGGTGTCTATGGCCAGAACGGTGACGGGTTCACCCGCGGGCCGGGGCAAGGTGGGACGCCGGAAATTTTCATGACCAATGTTCTGATCTTCGGCAAGGATGCTTTCCGAGTGGATATCATCGGGCATTGGTTGGGAGGGCAAGAACCCGGCAACTTCGGCCTCTTTCACATCGGCAAAGAACGGGGCGTCTCCACGGCTCTCAATCCTCACAACATTCCGCTTTATGTCTGGGAAAACGCCGGGCCCAAGCTTACCCCCCTCGATACGCTGGCGCGCACGCCGCTTGCGACCCCCTACTTACAGAGGGAAGGCGAACCGCTCTATCATCTTTGCAATGAACCTTACGCCTACCCCTCCGAACCCCAGGCCGCCTGCCTTAGCGGAGGCGAGTCGCCAGGACTGCGAGTATTGGGCCAAACACAGCTTGGGAACCGGGCGGCAGCGGTCACGCTGGAATTCAACCTGCCGCGCGACACGGAGGCGCAACTGGAAATGTACAATGTCTTTGGCGAACCGGTGGGCGTGCCGGCCGAAGGCTATTTCCGCCGCGGCGTGCACGCAGTGGATTGGATGACCCGGCAACGACCTCCCGGCCTGTACACTTGCCACCTGTACGCCGATGGCGACACGAGCACTACGGGCATCCTTCTGAGGGACCGGGGATAAGGGTTCGACAAGCTTGGGATTTAACCGCAATACAGCTCGCGTAATGGGTTTCAAGAAATTACCTCTCGACTCATGCTTGGGTGCCCCCCGTACCCCCGGCCCCCATAGCCGCTAAAATAAGGCGGCTTGGCCCGATTCGACCGAGAACAAGGGCAAGAGAATAGAAAGGGAGGCGTGTAAGCTTGGTTTCTTCGGCCTCCCCGAAGGGGAGGGTTAAAGTAGCCGGGGGCATCGCCCCCGGAAAACGGTCCTTACTTGGCCCGACCCTGCATAAGGGTCTAAGGGGGCAGCGTCAGAGTCAAGCCAAACCCACTCCCGCGGTCCGTGCGACCCCTTCAGGGTCGGCAGGCTTTCCTGGTGGTTTACCGGGGGCGATGCCCCCGGCTACTTGATGGCGCCCTTGCCGGGCACAGAACCTCGTGCCTCGACGATGGCCTCTGCTGACGCTGTCACCATTTGGGATGCAGGCTTATTTTAACGCCTACGCCCCCGGCCCGCTTCAGCCGAAGATTTTGCTTTCGCTGTTCCAGCGCAAGCCCAACTTCGGCGGAAGGTCTTCCATCGGCCCCATCCATTGCAGCTCGCGGTCAATGACGGGGTGCAGGCGATACTTTTTGCGCACGGCATCAAGCGCCGTGCCCTGTATCCGAATCTTTTTCAGGTCGTAGTTTCCCAGTCCCACCTGCCCGCTATACACCAGGTAGCCCACCCACGAAGGGTCGATGCTCATGGCTTCCAGCCCCACGCGATCTGCCGCAATGTAATCCGTGGAGGCAATCGCGATATGGGAAGGCACGGGATTACCGGAATTGGGGCCATCGCCTTCCATGCCTTCATAGCCGTCGATCACCGTGGCGCCCCAGTGGGGCTGAAGCTTTTGCGCGGTGAGCAGCATGTTGTAGTGGTTCTGCCGCACGCCCACGTGAAACTTCCGTTTGTCGCTCCAGGATTTCTCCCCCGGCGGATTGTGCAGCGGCGCGCCCAGCGTGAGGTTCTTCACGGAAAGCGTCGCCACCACGGCGTTATGCGTTTTCATCACGGCCGAGCAAATGACAAAGGCATCAGGATCGAGCAAACGCGCCGCCAAGCGCACCGGAGTCACGTGCAGGTCAAAATCGATCAGGGGAATGACCTCGAACCTTCCCTCGCGGTTCAGGTCCACCAGGCTGATCTTCTGATCGCGATACTCGCCCGGCAAGCGCGTGTAATGGAAGCTCTCGTAACCTTCGAGCGTCTCGCCCGCGGAGGACTCGGCAATGACGATGGGCCCGTGGAAGCGCGGCGCCAGGTATTCAACGATTCCCCGCAGCGCGTCGGCATGCGTGGAGGCGAGCTGATTCACCGTGTTCACGACGTTCGGTTTGATCAGGACGTACTTTTTCTGCCGCAATCTCGGCAGGATTTGGTCATCGATGGCCGCCAGCGCCGCGCAGACATTCTTGCGGCGGTCGTCACCCTGCACGATGGAGACTTGCGAAATCCCGGGGAATTCCTTTACCATCGGCGCCACAGGAAGGGCGGGCGGGGCCTGCGAACTCAGCCGGCGGGCGCCTGAAAAGAGAAGGCTGGTTCCCGTTGCTTGCAAGAATCTGCGGCGTGATAAAGGCACTGGACTAATCCCTCCATGCGCCCTATGATAGCACCGTTCGAAGATTGTGACGGTCGTCAATGCTTATATGAGAGGTATAGACAAAATGTCTACTCGTAGGGATTTCTTATCAACAGGGCTTCTTACCTCCGTGGCGGGTTTTGCTACTGCTCCCACCGTCTGGGCGCAGGCGGAAGCGCACTCCTCCAAGGGCCTCAGCTACCGCGTGTTGGGGAAAACCGGGTTCAAAGTGACCAGCGTAGGTTTCGGATGCATGGTTACTTCCGACGCCAGCGTGATCGCGCGCGCGGCGGACATGGGCATTAATTACTTTGACACCTGCCGCGGCTACCAACATGGAAATAACGAGCGGCTGGTGGCCACAGGCCTCAAAGGCAAGCGGCAAAACATTTATCTTTCCAGTAAAACCGATGGCGGCACCAAGCAAGCTGCACTGGCAGAGCTTGACACGTCGCTTCGCGAATTGGCGACCGACCACCTGGACATTTGGTATCTGCACGAGAAGAACAGTCCCAGTGCTTTGCTGGACGAACTTTTTGAGGCGCAGCAGATCGCCCTGAAACAAGGCAAGATTCGCTTTACGGGTGTGAGCACCCACAACGCCAAGGATATCATTCCGATCCTGGTCAAGAAGGGCGCCACGGATGTGGTGCTGGCGACTTACAACTTCACCATGGAAAAGGCCTTTACAGATGCCATGGCGCAGGCCCACGCGGCGGGCATGGGCGTAGTGGCCATGAAGGTCATGGCGGGCGGGTTCCGCCGAAGCAACCCAAGCGATCCGAATACCGCTAAGCTGAAGCGCGAGGGCGCCATGCTGGCGGCGCTTAAGTGGGCGCTGAGGGACGCTTACGTGCACACCACCATTCCGGGCATGACCGACATGGATCAGCTCGAGGAGAACCTGAAGGCGATGAGCGAGCCCTACTCGCCCCGGGAAGAAAAGGTCCTGGCCCGGCAATTGGAGTTCATCACGCCGCTCTATTGCCGCATGTGCGGGGATTGCGATGGCCATTGCGCCAAGGGCCTGCCCGTTGCGGACGTGCTCCGCTACGCGATGTATGCCGACGGCTATGGCCAGTTCGAATTGGGCCGCGACCACTTCAAGCAATTGCCGGTGGAATTGTCCTCCATTCGCTGCGGCGACTGCCCGACGTGCACGGTGAATTGCCGTCATGGCGTGAAGGTTCGCGAGCGCCTCAGCCGCGCGCAGGAGATGTTTGCGTAGGAGGTTTGAGCTAATACGCAAAACCCATCCCACCGCCGAGGCGCGGCGACGCAGATAGGTATCAGGAGTCATGTGGAAGTTGTCAGGTGTTAGGCTTTTACTGACACCTGGCACCTGGAACCTGACACCTTCTTTGCTCTGCGCCTCTGCGCTAAGAGTAGCCCTTTGGGTTTCGCCCATGAAGATTCCTTTGCGTGCTCTTCGCTTTGCATTCTTGCTGCTTGTTGGCGCCGTGGTTGTACCCCCACTTACACCGGCAGCGGAGGTGGCCAATTGTTCGCTTGTTCCCGGGTGGCGACAAGAAGGTCCATTGCGCCACTTCACTGCCGACAACCTTTACGAATACATGGACGGCAACTCGGAAAGCTACTTGGCTTACGGATTCACCCAAATGCAGGGAGTAACGTGCAAATCCGGCGAGAATACGCTCGTCATCGACATCTCGGAAATGGTTGATGCTGACGCCGCCTACGGCATATTCAGTGGCAACCGCGACCCCGGTCATCGCATCGAGAAGATTGGCATGGGGGGCCAAGTCCTTCCGCGCCGGGGCACCTTCTCGAAGGGGAATTACTACGTCGAAATCTCCGCCACTCCCGATATCGATCACACTCCCGCCTTAACCGCCTTCGTGGGCGCCATGGAGAAGCTCCTGACGGGTCGGAGCACACCTCCGGACGCTCTCGCTTGGTTTCTGCCTGAAAAGCTGGTGAGTGCCCGCCTGATTCCGGAGAGCGTCCTCGGCATCCGCGTGCTCAAGCGCGGCTACGTAGCGCAGTATGACCAAGGGAAGGCTTTTCTGGTATTGGAAACATCCCCCCAGTCCGCCGCGGCGGTCATGACCAAACTCCGCCAGCGCTACCCGACTGCCCAGGCTGCGCAGGTCGCGGACGAAGCCCTCCAGTTACAGGACAAATATCTAGGCGGCGTCTGCTTTTTCAGCAAGGGAAAATACATCGGCGGTTACGCTAATATGCCCGACGGCGCAACCGCCACCGCCGCGTCTGCGGCCCTAGCGGCAAGAGTGCCCTGACAAACCAAGCTAAGAAAACCACAAGCCAAAAAAACCATAAAAAACACTTGACAAGAGATTTGGTAAGTCTTATTTTTGTGGAGGGAAGTGGCTTAGAGTGGTAAAAAATGTTTTTCAGGGTAGTCTTTCCGTAGGTTGAAAAGGACTTCGGGGGTTCCAGATGCTGCGAGGCAACTGCCCGGCGACCGTGGATGGCAAGGGTCGGCTAAAGATCCCGGCTGCCTTCAAGGCCTATCTGGATGAGAACTACGGGGCGGATTACTACGTGACTAGCCTCGACGGACTGTCCGTGCGCATCTACCCTTTCCCGGTGTGGCGCGAGATCGAGGAGAAGTTAAAGGCGCAGCCTTCCATGAACAAGTCCGTGAAGAAGTTCCTCGACCGCACTAACTACTATGGTCAGATGAGCAGCGCGGACAGCCAGGGAAGGATTCTGGTCCCCTCCGTATTGCGCGAATCGGCGGCGATGCACGGCGAGGTGGCGGTGCTCGGCTACCTGAAGTATCTCGATGTTTGGAACAACCAGCGCTACCTCGAGCACCTGGAGCGGGAACCGTTCACTGAAGAAGACCAGAAGGCGCTGAGCGATTTGGGGATCTAGCAATCTGGGATTTTGAATCCACGATTTGAGATTCCGGATGCGCAGTCAGCCATAGCGGGTTTGGGATTGTGAGACGTGACCCATGACGCGACCGGTCAAAACGCAACGCGGAACCTCGATGCCGAACCCGGCAGTGTGCATGTGCCGGTTCTGTGGCGAGAGGCAATCGAGATTCTGAATGTACAGCCTGACGGATTCTACATTGACGCGACTCTGGGGGCGGGGGGACATGCCGAGGGAATTCTTCAACGCCTGCAAAGCGGGAAGTTGTTAGGGATAGACCGGGACGCGGCGGCGCTGGCTGCCGCCCGGGAACGGCTGAAGGGTTTTGGGGAGAAGCTGATTGTAATGCACGGGAACTTTGCCCAGGTTGACTCAATGCACTTGGCGAGTGGACTTCCGGCCGCCGACGGCCTGCTGGCCGACCTGGGGATGAGTTCCCTCCAGCTCGGAGATGCTTCCCGAGGTTTTAGTTTCAACGCGCCGGGACCGCTCGACATGCGCATGGACCCGACCACAGGGGCCACTGCCGCAGACTTGGTGAACCAGATGAGCGAGCGCGAGCTGGCCGATTTAATTTTCAAGTGGGGGGAAGAGCGCCACTCGCGCCGTATTGCGCGAGCCATTGTGAAGGGCCGTCCGTATCGACTAACCACCGAACTGGCGCAGGTGGTGACGCGAGCGATCCCCTCCCGGGCGGCCTTTCTCCACCTTCATCCCGCCACGCGCACTTTTCAGGCGTTGCGGCTGGCGGTGAACCGGGAACTCGAATGCCTGGAATCGCTGCTGGCGGAGGCGCTGGGAGTGCTGAAGCCAGGTGGCCGAGTGGTGATTCTGAGTTTTCAATCGCTCGAGGACCGCATGGTAAAGCGTGCCTTCCAATCCTGGCAACGGCAGGGGTGGGCGAAAATCCTGACACGCAAAGTCGTGCGCCCGAGTGAAGAAGAAGTGCGGGCTAATCCGCGCTCGCGCAGCGCCAAGCTGCGCGCCGCGGAAAGGGCCCCAGGGTAGATGTTGGGGGCAGGAAGTTTCCAGAACCTGCGACGGGGAAACCAGACATCGGCTTTCGAAATTGCAAGCCAGCGGAGAGGAGGAGAGGGGGCGAGGTAGGGGACAGGGTTTGGTTGGTCCCAGTTCCTGATACCGAGCCCCCCATTCCTGGAACATGGCGACTGCGGCAGTTACGTTACCGAAACCAAGGCGGCGTCCATTAAACCCACTGGCGGCGGGCCGGGCGAGTTTTCCGGAAATTTACTTTACCAAGCGCATTGATAACTCTCGTCTGGTGCGGGAGGTGGGTCTGGAGAAGTGGCATGAATGTTTCAGCCTGCTCGGGCTGGGCATTCTGGCTTTTCTTTTTGTCTTGCTTTTCTCGTGGCTGCATCTCCAGTGCGTGCGGGCCGGTTATGAGATTGAGGGGCTCAAGACGCAGCGCGTCGAGTTGCAGGAATGGAACCATCATTTGCGGTTGACGCAGGCCGCGCTGGCCGATCCTCAAAGGATCGATACTCTGGCGCGGAAGGATCTCGGCATGGTCTCGCCCGGCCCGCAACAAGTGATCCAGTGGAGCGGGGCGGACGCGTCATCATTGCAACAACCGGAGAGCGTGCAGATTGCACGCAACTCCCCCACCGTCGGCGACGGTAGCCCTGGCGAGCCATAATCTCATGGTACTTCGCATTACCCAGGCGAGGCCGGAGAAAACCGACAAGTCCCGCGCAACGAATCGGGACCTCTTGTTGGGTGGCGTGCTGGTTGTCTGGATGGCCGGCCTGGTCGTCCAACTCTACCACCTCCAGATCATTGAATACGTGGATTTGCTGGCTCGGGCTCAGCGCCAGCAGCAGCACGTCATTGAAATCGCACCCAAGCGTGGCGAAATTTTCGACCGCCAGATGAACCCGCTGGCCATGAGCTTGGCGGTGGATTCCGTCTTTGCAGTACCCAGCGAAATTCCTGATCCCAAGATGGTGACGGACCTGCTAGCCCCCGTGCTGGGGCTGAAAGCGCACGACCTGCTGGGCCGGTTCACCAACTTCCATTCGTTTTGCTGGGTGAAAAGGAAGGTCACCGTCGAGGAAGCCAGCCGTGTCCGCGACCTCAACCTGAAGGGAATTTACTTCCAGCGGGAGACCAAGCGATTCAACCCCAAAGGGGATTTGGCCGCCCACATTTTGGGTTACGTGGGTTTGGATGACAAGGGGCTCGCGGGTCTCGAGTACGGCATGGATGACATCATTCGGGGCCGCCCCGGACGCGTGCTCGTGGAGACGGACGCGCGACGAAAGTCGTTTCAATCGACCGAGTGGGCCGGGGTACCGGGAAAAAACCTTGCCCTGACCCTGGATGAAAAGATCCAGTACATTACGGAAAAGGCTTTGGCGGAGGGGGTTGAAAAATGGCATGCCGCCGGGGGTGTGGCTATCGTCCAGAATCCCAATACGGGCGAAATCCTGGCAATGGCCAGCCAACCCACATACGATCCCAACGACTTTGTAAAAAGCCCGCCGGAAGCACGGCAGAACCGCGGCCTGTCCTGGGTTTATGAGCCCGGCTCAACCTTTAAGCTCGTGACCGTCGCTGCTGTCTTGGAAGAGAAACTGGCGGACCCGGACGAAGTCATCGACTGCCAGCGGGGAAGCATCGTGCTTGCGGGACATGTCATTCATGACCACAAATCTTTCGCGGACCTGACCGTGCGGGATGTGGTGGCGAAGTCAAGCGACGTGGGGGCCATTAAGCTGGGGCTGCGCTTGGGGGATGAGCGGCTTTACAAATATATCCGCAGCTTCGGTTTTGGCGAAAAAACTGAAGTCGAGCTGCCGGGGGAGGAGCGGGGATTACTCAAGTCTCCCAACCGCTGGTCAGGAATTTCGATTGGCGAAATCTCCATGGGGCAGGAAGTAGGCGTGACGGCACTTCAACTGATCACGGCTTACTCCGCCGTCGCCAACGGGGGTGTGCTGATCCAGCCACGCCTGGTCCACGACCTCTTTCTCGGCCAGGCGCACGATGCGATGCCTCCAGTTCTCGGTCATAGGGTTATCAGCCAGCGGACGGCAAGTCTCATGAAGGAAATTCTTGCGGGCGTGATGGAGAGAGGAACCGGCAAGGCTGCTCAGCTTGCAGGCTACTCATCCGCCGGCAAGACCGGCACCGCGCAGAAAATCGATCCTTCCGGCGCCTATTCAAAATCGCACTACGTGGCCTCTTTCGTTGGGTTTGCTCCCCTGGGAAAACCGGCGCTAACCATTTTGGTGGTTATCGACTCGCCGGTGGGAGCAATTTACGGGGCCGAAGTGGCAGCCCCGGTGTTCAAGCCCATTGCAGAGCAGACTCTGGGTTATTTGAACGTTCCGCCGGACATCCCCTCCCGAGGGCCTCAGTTTGCCCCCCCAACGCCCGCAGGGATTACGGACCAGAAACCCGGCGACCTTGCGGAGCACCTCCCCAAGGGCTCTGAGCGCGTGCAGGCTGCCGCTTCCCCCGTTCAAACCGCTTCATTCTCGAGGATGGAGCAGACACGAGTTTCGACGGATAGTGACCCGGAGGCAGCTACGCCGCCCCCTATCGTCGTCCTGGATAACGGTCCTCACGTGACCATCCCGGACTTCTCCGGTTTAGCGGCTCGAAGCGTCGCCCAAGAGTGTCAGAAGCTTGGTCTGGAGCTTAGCCTTTTAGGCAGTGGATTAGCCGTCGAGCAGAATATTCCCGCGCATGCGCAGGTGCCGCCGGGAACACGACTGGTGGTAAAGCTGTCGAGATTCTCGCAGTGAGATAATACGAGTGAGAAATGAAACTGAACGAGTTGTTCCAAGGACTGGACGGCCTCCAACTGGGTTCGGAAGTCGGGACCGAGGTCACCTCCTTAGCTTACGATTCGCGTCGCGTTCAACCGGGAACCCTTTTCTTCGCTATTCAAGGTGAGAAAGCGGACGGGCATGCGTTTATCCCTCGAGCCCTCGAGCGGGGCGCAGTGGCCGTCGTCAGTGAGCGCATACCGCCCAGCGATCTGGCATCGCGCTGGGTGCGAGTCCCCCGGATTCGCCGGGCGCTCTCGACGGCTGGACGTGTTTTCTTCGGCCAACCTGATTTACGCCTGCAGCTCATAGGAATAACCGGGACGAACGGAAAAACCACGACAGCCTTTCTGGTGGACAGCATTTTGCGCGCCGCAGGAATCCGCGCCGGCCTCTTCGGAACTATCGAGTACCGAGTTGGTGACCGCGTCCTGCCTGCGCTCAACACGACTCCGGAGTCGCTTGATTTGTGGTCTTACTTTCGGCAGATCGTCGATGCTGGTGGCACGGGAGTGGTGATGGAAGTCTCCTCGCACGCCCTGGCGCAAGAGCGGGTCTGGGGCTTCCCCTATGCGGTCGCTGTTTTCACCAATTTGACCCAGGACCATTTGGATTACCACAAAGACTTCGAGCACTATTATGAAGCCAAGCGTCGTCTTTTTGAGGGGCTTGGAACACCTCCGCCGCAATGGGCTGTCATTAATTTGGATGACCCTTGGGGCAGGAAGCTTCTGGACGTGCCCTGCCCCCATCGGTTGACCTACGGCATGAACTCGAATGCCCAGGTCAAGGTGAAGCATCTCGACCGGCGGCACAATGGCCTGGAGGGCACGATAGTAACACCGGCAGGGAAGGTACAGCTCGCCTCATCGCTTTTGGGCCGGGTCAATCTGGCCAACATCCTGGCGGCGACCGCAGCCTCCATCGCCTATGGCATCCCGCTCGAAAAAATCGAGAAGGGGATCAAAGATCTGAAAGCGGTCCCGGGCCGCTGCGAGCGAATCGACGAAGGCCAGCCCTTCCTGGTGATAGTGGATTACGCGCACACCGACGATGCTTTGCGCAATGTCCTGAGCACGGCGCGCGAACTCACGCACAACAGGCTGATCGTGGTTTTCGGCTGCGGTGGCGAACGCGACCGCACGAAGCGGCCTTTGATGGGCGAAGCGGCAGGTTCTTTGAGCGACCTTGCGGTGCTTACCTCGGATAATCCCCGCGGCGAAGACCCGCTACTTATCATGAGCGACGCGCTAGTGGGCTTGCAGAAGGCCGGGAAACCCTATTGGGCGGAAGTGGATCGCGAAGTCGCAATCCTAAAGGCAGTAGAGGAAGCGCGCGAAGGGGATGTGGTAGTTTTGGCTGGAAAGGGGCATGAAACTTATCAGATACTGAAGGACCGGACGATTCCTTTCGACGATCGTGAAATTGCCCGGAAGGTACTGCGTGAAATGGGCTATCACCCGGACGCCTGAAATGCAGTATGTCATTCCTCTCCCGCAACTGCGGGATCGGAATGACATAGACCCATCGGGGAAAGGGTCATTGACCTCAACAAGGCAGCATGGCCTTGGGCCTCAAGAACTCATGGAACTTCGATTGGGCGGAATAGCGACACTGCTTAATACCCGATGCGGTACACAGGAACGGGTGGTTGCCGGACACTCGATTGATTCCCGCTCAATCAAGCCGGGGCAACTCTTCTTCGCGATGCGCGGGCCTCGATTCGACGGACATCAATTCCTTGCCCAGGCAATCGATCGTGGGGCCGCTGGAGCTGTCGTGGAGCAGGCTTTTTTTGACCAAGCGCCGCCAGGGCTCAGGCCAATTCTCCTTCCGGTGCAGAGCCCGCTGGAGGCGCTCCAGCATTTGGGACGGTGCGTACGCCGCAAGTGGGGACGTCCGCTCGTAGCCGTAACAGGCAGCACGGGAAAGAGCACCACCAAGGAGATGATCGCCGCTTTGCTGGGCACCCGGTTTTCCGTGTTTAAGTCCGCCGGAAATCTGAACAACCACTACGGCCTTCCCTTAACTCTGTTGGGGCTCGAGCCGGAGCACGAAATTGCGGTAGTGGAGCTCGCCATGTCCGCCGCCGGTGAAATTGCGCATTTGGCCGTGATCGCTGAGCCGGAGACCGGCGTGGTGACCAACGTTGCCCCGGTTCACTTGCAGTTCTTTGATTCCGTGGAGTCCATCGCCAAGGCGAAGCGGGAGCTCGTTGAGAACCTCTCTTGGCGCCGTGGACCGCCCACCGCAGTTTTGAACTATGACGATCCCCGCGTGCAAAGATTTGCGGAGGGATTCGGGGGGAAAGTCGTTACATTTGGGTTCGGGCCAGGTGCAGATTTTCAGGCAGTGCGGGTGAAGCGCGGAGAAGGGATCGGAAGTGAATTCCAAGTCATTGGACCGAACCTGGATGCCGATTTTCTTCTTCCCCTTCCCGGCCGCCACAACGTCCAGAACGCGCTGGCGGCTATCGCAGTCGCCTCCAGTTTCGATGTTCCCCCCGTGGAAATGCGCCGAGGTCTGGCGGAATTCCAGAGTCTGCCTCAAAGGGGGGAGAGCTTTACGCTGCCGGGGCCTGTGGCGATTATCAACGATTGCTATAACTCCAACCCGCAGGCCATGGCATGCATGCTCGAAACGCTCCGTACATGGCCTGAGGCTCGCCGGCGGATTGTAGTGGCCGGCGAAATGCTCGAATTGGGGCCGCAGTCCATGGAGTTGCACATCGAGACTGGCCGCAAGTGTGCCGAGAACGATCTTTCCTGGCTTATCGCGGTTCAAGGCAATGCGAGATTTTTCGTTGAAGGCGCGGTGGCTGCGGGACTGCCACTCCAACAGACCCGCTTCTTCCCCGAGGCGCGGGGGGCGGGAGAATTTTGCCGTTCGCTGGTCGAACCCGGAGACGTGGTTCTGGTGAAAGGGTCGCGCGGGGTTCACTTGGAGACAGTAACCGAGATGCTTCGGTGCGAGCTTGTAGCCAAAGCTGTGTCCGCATCAAAAGAGACTTCGGAGCCCGTACACTGAGTGGAAATGCATGTTTTATTTTCTTTACGTCAAGTTCCATAACCAGTTTCACATCCTCAATCTCTTCCGCTACATCACTTTTCGAACCGCATACGCGAGCCTGACAGCGTTGTTGCTCTCCTTGGTCGTCGGTCCCTGGCTTGTACGGCTGCTCAAGGAATTCCAAATCGGCCAGTACGTCCGGGAGGACGGGCCGAAGTCCCACCTGTCGAAGGCGGGCACTCCGACCATGGGCGGCGTGCTTATCAGCCTCTGCATTTTCATTCCGACCCTGCTCTGGTCCGATCTCGAAAATGTTTTTGTTTGGCTCGTTCTAGGAGTCACGGCGGCTTTTGCAGGGATTGGATTTTGGGACGACTACCAGAAGGTTCGGCAGCGGAAGAACCTGGGCCTGACCGGGCGGACCAAGTTCTTGCTTCAGATTCTGGTCAGCTTCGTCTTTGGTGTTATGCTGATTTTCCTTTCGGCGCGAGGTTTCTACTCGACCACCTTGACGTTCCCTTTCTTCAAGCGCTTCCGGCCCGATCTTCTGATCACCGGTTTTCTTTCCCGAGTATGGACTTACCCTTTTGCGTTTTTGCCTTTCCTACTCTTTGTAATTCTGATTCTCGTGGGCTGCTCGAACGCGGTCAACCTTACCGATGGACTGGATGGGTTGGCCATCGGTTGTGTGGTTATTGCCGCCTCAGCCTTGACGGTCTTGGCCTATGTCACCGGCCACGCAGTTCTCTCCGCGTATCTGGACTTGGAGCACCTGTCGCGCGTGGGTGAGCTGACCATCTTTTGCGGATCGATGGTGGGGTCCAGTCTTGGGTTCCTCTGGTACAACGCTTATCCGGCAGAGATCTTCATGGGCGACGTCGGTTCGCTGGCACTGGGCGGCGCGATCGCAGCCGTAGCGGTGGTCATCAAACAGGAGCTCCTCCTGCCGTTTATCGGCGGCATCTTCGTGATCGAGGCGCTTTCAGTAATAATCCAGGTGGTTTCGTTCCAGCTTAGGGGCAAGCGGGTGTTCCGAATGGCGCCGATTCATCACCACTTTGAATTGGAAGGATGGAAAGAGTCCAAAATCATTGTGCGCTTCTGGATCGCCGCGCTGGTTTTTGCACTCTTGGCGCTTTCGACGTTAAAGCTGAGATAGAGCTGTCAGTGGTCCGTCGTCCGTTGTCAGTGGCGATACCGTGGAAAACGCGGACTTGCGCTGATGCAAGACCAAACTTATGATAGTGGGTACATTTCCAATTTACATGTGCTACGGACAAGGGACTACTGACCACGGACAACAGCAATATTTCGCAAGCATGGCCGATCGCTGCCCAGGGGGATCGCATGACTGAGGTACGCGGCAAGAGCGTGCTTGTGGTCGGCCTAGGGAGGAGCGGGCAGGCCGCAGCACTCTGCCTGCGACGGCGTGGCGCGCTCGTGACGGTGACCGACATCAAGCCTCCTGCCGCCTTCGGACCCCTCTTGCCGGAGCTCCTGGCACAAAAGATCGGCCTGGAGCTGGGGTCGCAACGGGTCGAGGCCTTTCTCACTCGCGACCTCGTGGTAGTCAGCCCCGGGGTGCCATGGGACTTGCCTCAACTCGAGGCAGCTCGGGCGCGAGGCATTCCCGTTGTCCCTGAGGTTGAAGTGGCGGGCTGGTACTTGAGCGATCCCATTGTGGGTATTACCGGTTCTAACGGCAAGACTACCACCACGGTGCTTCTGGGCAAGATGCTTGAGGCCTCCGGCTTCCCCACTTTTGTCGGTGGGAACATTGGTGTCGCTTTGAGCTCCGCCGTGGATCGGGTTGAAAGGGGCTCGATTATTGTTGCCGAGTTGAGTAGCTTTCAGTTGGAAGCCATTCGCGATTTTCGTCCCCACGTGGCCGTCTTGCTGAACATTTCGCCAAACCACCTGGACCGCCACCCTTCCTTCGAGGCCTATGCCCAGGCAAAAAGGCAAATCTTTCGCAACCAGCGGGCGGACGATTATGCCATCCTGAATGCGGATGACCCTTGGGTGCTCAGCCTCGGCCCCGCCTTGGCGAGCCGCAAGGTGTTCTTTAGCCGGTTGCAGCAGCTTCCCTGCGGCGTCTTTGTTTCGAATGGGATTGTCGTGTACCGCACGGGGAATCTGGAGCGGGTCCTTTTTGAGACACGGGAGGTGCGCCTTCGAGGTAGTTTCAATTTGGAAGACGTTCTTGGGGCTGCGGCTGCCGCCTGCGTGCTGGGGGCAGACTTCGACGCCGTGCGCAGCGCGGTGCGAGAATTTAAGGGCGTCGAGCACCGGCTCGAGTACGTCCGTAACCTGTGTGGGGTGGATTTTTATAACAACTCCAAAGCCACCAGCGTGGATGCCACGGTGAAGTCATTGGGGGCTTTCGAGGGCGGGGTTCATCTCATCCTGGGAGGCAAGGACAAAGGTGCGCCCTACGCGCCTCTGCGGCCGTTGTTGAAGGACAGGGTGCGTGAGGTTCTCCTCATTGGCGCGGCGGCGGATCGCATCGCTCAGGAACTCTCCGGCGCAGTGGAATTGATTCGCGCCGGCACCCTCGAAACCGCCGTGCTGGAGGCGTTCCAGTGTGCCCGCCCTGGTGATGTAGTGCTGCTCGCTCCGGCTTGTTCGAGTTTTGATCAGTTCCAGGATTATGAGCATCGTGGCCGCGTGTTTAAGGAGTTGGCAGAGCGGTTGGCGCAAGATGTTGAATCAGGATCAGTGAAATGGAAATGGAAGCTTGAAGGTCAAGCGAAAACTGGGGCGCCTGGGAGTCGGGTCTTGGCCGCCGCACCTCCGCAAGTGTCGCAGGAAGCCTCACCGGAGCCCGTTCCAGTCAAAGCTGCCGAATCGGGGAATTCCATTCAGGAAACTGCGAGCGTGGGGTTAGATGTCTCCGGGCAGTTTCAGGCTGAATCACTCGCGGGTTCATCCGAAGAGAGGTCTGAGGCGAGTCCCGAACCTCCGGCAGAAACATTAGCACCCGAAGTTGAAGAGAGGCTCAATCAAGTTGCCGAGACTGTCGATGGGGAGCCGAAGCGCGGCGTAACCACCGGTTCCACAACAGAAGACCGGCTCCTTGAGCCGACACTCGTTTACGAAATCAGTGCCCAAGAACTTTTCCGTGCAGAAATTGAGCCGGCACAGGATTACTCTGTCGAACCCGAAACGAGTCAACCCCAGGCGCTCCGGACACCTGAAAGCACGGACGACGTTCAGTTGCCGTACGAGGCGAGAGCAAAACAGAAAAGTCTTGCAGCCGGCGGATCAGTGGGGCGCGATTTCGCTGATGACGCCTCGAAAGATGAATCCAAAGCTTCGGAACGAGGTCCGACGCTAGCGGAGGGGAGAGAGCCGAAGTCGTCGGCCCCCGATTCGGCAGGTCAACTCCGATTACCAGGGTCCTGCCCTGAATTGCCGGGGTTTGAAGGGGGAATTGGATGGCAAGCGATCAGCGATCTGTGGAACGCCGGCGACGAGAGGGTGTGGCGTGATGCCCTCAGTCGCTATTGGTCTTACATCAAACCTGAAAATCTTGAAGTGGAAGAACGGATGAACAGGCTGGATTCTGAACACATCAAGAGGCTCAGCGATCGTGAGTGGTACGTATTTCTTAAGGACGTGTACTTCCCCTGGAAATACACCGCACCGAGCCGGCTCGCGACAACCACACAACAACTCAAGATGTACGAGGAGACAAATAACCTCGGAGAGCTCTTCTCGATCAAGGAGAACCTGTTCGCTTTTGATCCAACTGACATTCAGCAAGGACTCAAGATCGCAAAGTCGATAAAGGGGCTGGGATGGGCTGGCGCATCGGGTCTGTTGGCGCTGCTATTTCCCAAATGGTTTGGGACAGCCGACCCATACGTCGTTAAGGCCCTCCGCGAGATTGAATCACTGCCTGAAAGGGAAAAACTGGACGCAATGCGACCAGCCAATTTAAGAGAGGGAGACGCGGTGTTGCTCATACAAGTCATGCGAAGAAAAGCCGGGGACCTGAACGCTTTATTCGGCACAGACGAATGGACTCCGCGCAAAATCGACATGATCCTCTGGGCTTCACGGGGATGATATAGGATGGTTGAGATGTATTACCCGCATTTGAAATTAGGACACTACCGTTTCCCTGGATTAGATTGACAAACATGGCAAGGCGACTTCAATCTGACAAAATTCTGTTCGGCACCGTCATGGCATTGACGCTTTTCGGGGCCCTGATGGTCTTCAGCGCCTCGGCGGTGGTGGCAACCGAGAAGTTTGGCAGTGGCAATTACTTTCTAGTTCGTCAGTTGGCATGGGCTGGGGCGGGGTTTGTCGCCCTGGTCGCGATGATGTATTTGGACTACCGTCGTCTGTCAAGCCCTGCGGTGGTTTTTCCGGCTCTGGCCGTGCAGTGGATGTTGTTGGTGGGTGTGTTATTTGCAGACCGCAGCCACAACACTCGCCGCTGGCTGCATTTGGGAGCTGCCAGCTTGCAGCCTTCCGAACTTTCCAAGATCATCCTGGTCCTGTTCCTTGCCTATTTCCTTGAGCAACGGCAGGGCGCGGTAAACGACGTGAAGCATACACTGCTCCCTGTCGGTCTGATCGCTGGAGCGAGTATGGCGCTGGTGGTGGCGGAGCCTGACTTCGGAACCGCCGTGGACATTTCCTTGATCGTTGCGGCAATGCTATTCGTAGCGGGGGTTCGCCTGAAGTATTTCGCGAGCGTGGCCCTGGGGGCGATTCCTGTGGCTGGTTGGCTGGTCTTCCATTCTACCTATCGCCACAACCGTTTGCTGGCGTTCCTGAACCCTTATGCGGACCCTCTTGGAAAAGGGTTTCACATCATTCAGTCCTTTATTGCCGTGGGCACGGGAGGAATAACCGGAGTGGGGTTGATGGAGGGGAAACAGAAGCTCTTCTATCTTCCGGAGCCCCACACCGACTTCATTTTTGCCGTGGTGAGTGAGGAGTTGGGCTTCATCGGGGCGTTTGCGCTTGTAGCGGCGTTTGGAATCATCTTCTGGCGAGGCTGGAAGGCAAGTGCCGGATGCACGTGCGAATTTGGGCGGTTATTGGCCATTGGCCTGACCGTCATGGTGGTCGGACAAGCTCTGGTGAACATGAGCGTGGTGCTTGGCCTGCTTCCCACCAAAGGTATCCCGTTGCCGCTAATAAGTTACGGTGGGTCGTCGCTTTTCGTCACCCTGGCTGCGGTGGGCATCCTTCTCAACATTTCACAAGATGTAGGATAGGTTGGGAGTTCATGGCGCGGGTGGTCAAGGAGATCGAGACTCGGACCAGGGAAGGCAGCGTGGAATCGTCCGGCCACGAGCTTGGCGTTCCCCTGAGTTTTGAGCAGTTCCAGGCGGCTTTGCGATTTCTGATGGTCGCGGGGGGAACGGGAGGTCACATCTTTCCGGCACTGGCTGTGGCGGAGGAACTACGCGCTCGTGGAGCGCGTCTCGAGCGCTTGGGAACGAAATATCTCATCGAGTTTCTGGGCACCAAAAGACCTCTGGAATCCCGTCTAATTCCGGGAGCCGGTTTTCCATTGCGGACCATTGCCGCGGCGGGGCTTAAGGGCATGAGGGGGTTTCGAGGCTTACGAAACTTGATGGTGCTTCCTCGAACGGCGGTGGCCACGGCGAGGGTGCTGCGCGATTTTCAGCCCCAGGTGGTAGTGGGTGTGGGCGGGTATTTGGCAGGGCCCGTGATGGTGGAAGCCGCCCTCCAGGATATCCCGACTCTGCTGATGGAGCCCAATGCGCTGCCAGGATTTACAAACCGCGCCTTGGCTCCTGTCGTCCGTTTGGCGGCAGTCGCCTTCGAGGAGACAGCGCAGTTCTACGGCGAGAAGGCTCGCGTCACGGGTTTTCCGGTTCGGGCGGCGTTCCACGCCATCCCGCCGAAAAGGCACGAGGCGCCCTTCAGCATCCTGATCGTGGGTGGCAGTCAGGGATCGAAAGCCATCAACGAACTAATGATCCAATGTGCTCCGCTCTTGCGGCGCGAATCGGGACGGCTCGAGGTGGTCCACCAAACGGGGGAAACAGATTATAATGCCGTGCGTGAGGCTTTTCTGGAACATGGCGTAAGCGCCCACGTCCATGCTTTTATCGAGGACATGCCAGGAGCATTGGCGCAGGCCGATCTGGTGGTTTCGCGGGCCGGCGCAGCCGCGGTTGCTGAATTGGCCGCAGCAGGGCGGGCGGCGCTCCTGATCCCGTTTCCGGCTGCCGCGGACCAGCACCAATTGGCAAATGCCCGGGTCCTGGAACGCGCCGGGGCAGCCCACGTGATTCTTCAGGCGGAGCTGACACCGGAACGGTTGATAGGAGAAATCCAGGAACTGCTCAGCGAACCCCTGAGGCTGGTTGAGATGGAGCGCGCGGCGAGGACCCTTGCGCGTCCGGAGGCGGCAGCGCGCATCGCTGATTTGGTCGAGGAAATGGCTGTTCACCCATGCTAGGCAAGATTCGGAAAATCCATTTCGTAGGCATCGGCGGCATCGGTATGAGCGGCATTGCCGAGGTTTTTCTCAACCTGGGGTTCACGATTTCAGGGTCTGACCTAAGAGCGACGCCCATCACGGAACGGCTGTCAAAGCTGGGAGCTAGAGTTTGCGAAGGCCACGCGGCCGGCAATCTCGGGGATGCCCAAGTGGTCGTAACTTCCTCCGCTGTTCCACCGGATAACTTTGAGGTGCAGGAGGCCCGACGTCTGCAAATCCCGGTCATTCCCCGGGCCGAAATGCTGGCCGAACTGATGCGCATGAAATTCTGCGTGACGGTGGCCGGGGCTCACGGGAAAACGACTGTCACCTCAATGATCGCGGTGATGCTGACGCAAGCCGGCCTTGATCCCACGGCTGTCATTGGCGGACGCTTGGACGTTTTCGCCTCCAGCGCCCGGCTGGGCAAGGGTGAACTGATGGTGGTCGAGGCCGATGAAAGTGACCGCTCGTTCCTCTACCTTTTGCCCACCATCGCCGTGGTTACGAATATTGACCGCGAGCACCTGGACCATTACCGCGATCTGAACGAGATATCTTCCGCTTTCCTCTCCTTCCTGAACAAGGTCCCTTTTTACGGCGCGGTGGTGGCGTGTGCGGATGCCCCCTGGGGAGAGCGATTCAGGGAACTTGTCCCCCAGCTTCGGCGTCGCGTGGTTACTTACGGTCTCGATCCCGGCGCCGATGTGCAGGGCAGTTCAATCCGGCTCCAACCGCAAGCCTCATGCTTCGAAGTCGAGGCCAGAGGGAAGCCTCTGGGGAGTTTTGCCATCCATGTTCCGGGGCGGCACAACGTGCAGAATGCCTTGGCAGCAGTCGCCGTGGGTTTGGAGCTTGACCTGACCGCCGAGCAAATCCGCAGCGGCCTGGACCGCTTCCGCGGCGCCGACCGCCGATTCCAAATCAAAGCGGAATTCGAAGGCGTGACAATCGTGGATGACTATGGGCATCATCCCACGGAAATCCGCGCCACGCTTGAAGCGGCTCGCCTCTGGGGCGCCAAACGAGTCATCGCCATCTTCCAACCCCATCGTTATACGCGTACTCTGTTCCTGATGGATGACTTTGCGAATTCCTTCCAGGCTACGGACCGCGTCTACGTGCTGGACATTTATCCGGCTGGCGAGAAGCCTATCCCGGGCGTCACCTCTCAGCGACTGGTGGAGCGTATGGCCGAGTTGGGTTTCGAACGGGCTCGGTACGCGCCTTCGGAAGAGGCCGTCATCCAGGGAGTACTGGAGGATTTGCGACCCGGTGATATGATTCTGACGGTGGGCGCCGGCAGCGTGGGGAGAATCGGCGATACCCTGGCGGAGGCGATCCGGGGCCGTCCGGTGCGACTAGGAGCGGTTCAAGGTTGATGTCATTGTTGGCGCGCCAATCCGGAATCTCGGAGCAAATGGCAGCCTTCGGGGCGGAATGGCTCCCGGGGGAGCGGTTGAGCCGGCACACTACTCTGAGAGTGGGCGGCCCGGCTGATATCATCCGGGTCCACGATGCCCGCCGCTTGCCGGAACTCGCGGCGTACCTGCACGGGCACGGAGTGCCATGGCGGATCTTGGGCGGTGGCTCGAATCTGCTGGTGGCTGACCAAGGATTGCCGGACGTCCTGCTTCAACTGGCACGCGGCGAGGCGATGGCGTTTGCAGGAAACCGCGTTGAGGTGCCTGCGGCGGCCAGCTTGGGCAGCGCGATTCTCGAATGCGCCAAACGGAACTTGGGGGGCATGGAAGGTCTGATTGGTGTGCCAGGGACGGTGGGCGGAGCCTTGCGCATGAACGCGGGAGCGTACGGCACTGAGATAGGCGACGTGGTGCGCGGCCTCACCCTGTTTCACGCCGCCACGGGGCTGATCGAGGCCGTGAAAACGGAAAATGTCCGGTTCGAGTACCGGCACACCCACTTCTCTCCTGACGACGTGGTGCTCTCCGTCACGCTCGAGTTGCGGGACTGCCCTTATGCTGTGATCCTGGAGCGCATTAAGCAGTGCAACGGGAAACGCCGCTCCTCACAGCCCATTCGGGAAAGAAGCGCGGGCTGCATCTTCAGAAATCCACCCGGGCGCTCCACGGGAAGGATGATTGACGAGCTTGGGCTGAAAGGAACCCGCGTCGGCGGGGCGGTGGTTTCGGAACGACATGCGAATTTCATCGTCAATCGTTACCGCGCCACGGCGGCGGATATCCTGAAATTGATGGACTTCATCCGCGAGCGAGTCCTACGGGCGTATGGTCTGGAGCTGGAAGAGGAAGTCATTGCCTGGAAGTGATGAAAGGCGCTGAGGAGCGCGGGAGGCGTAGAGGTGTTCGTCGGCTTAGGACTGTGCGCACCTACCGCACATGAGGAGTGTTGGGTCAAATGGGTGAACAGTTGACAGAAGAAGAAAAGGCGCTATCGCCACAGGGGTTCGAAGGGGATGAGGAATCCCCCTACCTTCGGCGGCAGAAGGCCGTGAAGGTTCGGCGCCACCAGCTCGGGTGGGGTTGGCGTTGGGTGCTTTTCTTCACGGCCGTGGCGGCGCCCGTGGGAATCACGAGCTATTTCCTAACCACCTTCGCCCTGTCGTCGCCTCGATTCGAATTGCACTCTGCTGACGATCTTCAAGTGACCGGAAATCAGTTTGTCTCCCGCGAGGAAGTTGCCAACGCGCTGGGATTGCCTCTGCACGCCGGCAACGGTCCTGGCACAAAAGTTTTTCGCCTTTCTCTGGAAGCCCAGCGCAAGCAAGTGGAGGCGATTGCCTGGGTGCGAAGTGCAGCCTTGACGCGAGTTCTTCCCAACCGCTTGGTGGTGCATGTCATTGAAAGGACCCCGGTGGCCTTCGCCAATGTGGGCGGTCACGTGAACCTGGTGGATAGCGATGGAGTTTTGCTGGATAAACCAGAAAGCGCCTATTTCGACTTTCCTGTAGTCACTGGCCTTGACTTTAACGCGAGTTTGGACGAGTGCCGGACTCGCATCGCACTTTACCAGGACTTCATGCGCCAACTCGCAGAGGAGATCTCTCACTCCGGATGGACAGTTTCGGAAGCGGACCTGGCGGATGGCGATGATCTCAAAGCCTTGCTTGTCCAAGGCCGGGAGACCCTCCAGGTCCACTTCGGGCGCGGGGATTTTCTCGAGCATTTTCACAGATTCCTGGCGCTGCTCCCCGAGATCCGCAAAGCGAATGCGCCGCTGGACTCCGTGGATTTGCGTTATCGTAATCAGGTGGTGGTGAACCCACAGGGTCGAACTCCGGCCCTGCCCGCGGAAGGCGTCGACGCATCGCGAACTCTAAAGGAATAGGGACCATTGGCACGTAACGACCAGTTTATTGTGGGCTTGGATTTGGGGAGCACCAAAACGTGCGCACTCGTGTCTCAGCCGGGAGAGGGCGGAAAACTCCAGGTGGCCGGCTTCGGAGTGGCGGAGTCGAAGGGTTGGCGGAAGAGCGTCATTGTCAACCTCGATCTCACTGTGTTGGCCCTCAAGAAGGCGGTGGAAGCTGCTGAAACCGCGGCGGGGGTTTCGATCACTTCGGCTTACCTGGGAGTGGCGGGTACGCACATCAAAGGTGTGAACTCCCGAGGCGCGGTGGGGTTGGGAAAATCGCCCGGCGGCACAGGAGCTGTCACCCAGGACGATATTCTAAAAGTTCTCCAGGCCGCCCGCGCTGTCACCCTACCGCCCGACCGCGAAATCGTATACCCGGAACCACAGGATTATGTGCTGGATTCCCAGGAGGGGATTCGCAACCCCGTGGGGATGAGCGGTGCGCGGCTTGAAGCTAATGTGCACCTGATTACCGGGTCATCCACGGCCCTGAGAAATGCGGTTACAGCAGCGAATCTGGCCGGAATTAAGGTCCTCGACACGGTCTACGAGCCCTTCGCTGCTGCGTCCGCTTGCCTGACGGCAGACGAGCGGGAATTAGGCGCCGCTCTGGTAGACATTGGGGGCGGGTCAACCGACATGATCGTATACGCGGGGGGCAGCGTCCGGCACACCGCTTCCATCCCGGTGGGCGGCGAGCATTTTACCAACGACATCGCCGTGGGCCTGCGCACCACGATTCCGGAAGCGGAGAAAGTCAAGAGATCCTGGGCTGAGCGTGAGCTGGAGAGTGCCCCCGACAGCGTCCTGGAGGTTCCCAGTGTTGGAGAGCGTCCAGCCCGAATAGTAAGTTACGCCATACTTGACGAGATCATCCAGCCGCGCACCCTCGAACTACTGGAATTGATCCATAACGAGTTGGAGCGCTCCGGCCATATTAGGCAACTGGGGGCGGGGGTGATTTTGGTCGGCGGTGGGGCAAAGCAGGGCGGTTTGGTAGCGTTGGCGGAGCATACTCTCGGACTCCCCGCTCGCCTGGGTCGGTGCATGGGACTTGAGAACATGGATGAAAACCTTGCCGGGCCGGAGTATGCAGCTCTGGTCGGCTTGGCTGTCTACGGCAACCGCCGCCGCTTGCTTCAAGACTTGCAGGAAACAGGCCTCTGGGCCAAAATGCGGCGAGCTTTGCGGGGCAAGGGCGGGGCTGCGTAAATCAAACGCTTTTTGCGTGACGACGCCTAATGGGGAGTCAATATGGCGATTGAAGAAACCAACGGCAGCCTTCGGGTGGATTTTTCCGACGAGCTTCGCGTGGGCGCCAAAATCAAGGTCATTGGTGTGGGGGGTGGCGGCGGAAACGCCGTCAACCGCATGATCGCCGCCGGGGTGACGGGGGTGGATTTCCTCGTGGCCAATACGGACGCGCAGGCCCTACACGCTTCGAATGCGCCGGTGAAAATCCAACTCGGCGCCAAGCTCACTAAAGGGCTGGGAGCGGGCGCCAACCCTGAAATCGGCCGGCGCGCCGCACTCGAGGATACGGAAAAGGTCATCGACGCGCTGGAGGGCGCCGACATGGTGTTCGTCACCGCAGGGCTGGGCGGGGGAACCGGGAGCGGAGGCGCGCCCATTGTTGCCAGCCTGGCGCGTGAGCTTCACGCCCTCACGGTGGGCGTGGTCACCAAGCCCTTCGCCTTTGAAGGCAAGCGGAGGATGATGCAGGCCGAACAGGGACTGGCCGAGTTGGGCCAGAGCGTGGATACCGTCATTTGCATTCCCAACGAACGTCTGATGCAGTTTGTGGATAAGGGCACCAGCTTCTTCGAAGCGTTCAGAATCGCGGACGATATTCTGCGCCAGGGTGTCCAGGGTATTTCCGATATCATTACCATCACGGGAATAATCAACCGCGACTTTGCTGACATCAAGACGATTATGGAGGGAATGGGCTACGCGGTCATGGGAACTGCCGTGGCCGAGGGAGAAAACCGCGCCGTCGAGGCCACTAATCGCGCCATCGCCAGCCCGCTGCTGGAAGACGCCAGCATCAACGGCGCCCAGGGCATCCTGTTGAATATCACGGGGTCCAGCAAGCTCACCCTGCATGAAGTTCACGAAGCCTCGAGCATTGTCCAAAAGGCTGCCGCTGAAAATGCCAATATCATTTTTGGCGCCGTTTGCGATGAGTCTATGGGTGATGCGGTAAAAGTCACGGTCATCGCTACGGGGATCAAGTCCGAGAGAATGGGCCTCAAGGCCATGACCGGTCCCTCGCAGGCCATGCGCACGGCGCAGCAAAGCATCAGAACGGCGATGGCCAAGAAGGAAAAACTCCCCGTGGAACAAGGGCCGTCGGAGATGAGTACGGAAATCACCGACGATGACTTCGACGTGCCAACCTTCATCCGGCGACGGAGGGCTGAAACGAAATAGACGGGTTAGGGGGCGCGCTGTGCTCTGGTGGCGTGTCCTAATTATGCATTTACCGACCACGTGCTTCGCGCTATTCCCTGAAGCCCTGCGATGGCAAACCAATTTTAGCATGTCTTATTCCGACCAGAAAATTCGGGCTGCTTATGCTGAGTGCCGGCGGCTGGCGCGCCGTCATTATGAGAACTTCCCGGTCGCCTCACGCCTTGTGCCTCGCGACAAGCGTGACGCGCTGGCTGCTATCTATGCCTTTGCCCGATGCGCCGACGACTTTGCCGATGAGCCTGGAGTCGAGGGTAGGCTCGAAAAACTCGCTGCCTGGCGTGAGCTGCTCCGTGAATGCTTCTCGGGCCAAGTCCAGCATCCGGTATTCCTGGCGCTTCGCGACTCGGTACGGCGATTCCACCTCTCTTTCGAGAATTTCGAGAACCTGCTGCGTGCCTTTGAATCCGACGTCCGCGTAAATCGTCACCGGGATTTCTCCTCCTTGCTCGCCTATTGTGTCTGCTCCGCCAACCCCGTCGGGCGGCTGGTTCTCGAATTGTTCGACCACCGCGAACCGGAACTCTTTGCTCTTTCGGATTGCATTTGCACGGCGCTTCAGCTCACCAACTTCTGGCAGGACGTTGCGGTGGACCTCGAACGCGACCGGATATACCTGCCCCTGGAAGACCTTCAACGCTTCAACTACACGCTCGACGACCTCCGCGCCGGACGCGTGGACGAGCGCTGGCGTGAATTGCTAAAGTTTGAAATAGACCGCACTCGCCCGTTGTTTGAGCGAGGCAAAGAGCTGCCGGAGAGAGTCGCGCCGGAATTGCGCGTCCAGCTTCGCCTCACTTGGCTCGGCGGCGTGACCATGCTTCGCAAGATTGAGTCTGTGGACTATGATGTTTTCCGGCGCAGGCCATCCCTGGGCAAACTGGACTTTGTGCGTCTCTATTTCCACGCTCGATTCTCCCTTCGGGTACGAAGGGGTGACCACGCTCCCACCATCGCAGGCCCCCCATGAGCGCTTCCGGGAAAGACTTTCGCCTTGTCACGCCGCGCGTCACCAATTTCTACTACTCCTTTGTGTTCCTCCCGCGAGAAAAGCGGCGAGCCATCGAAGCGGTTTATGCATTCGCGCGGCGAGGCGATGACGTCGTGGACAGCGGGCTCCCGCCGGAGGAAGCGAAGCGCCAACTGGCGCGATACCGCAAGGCGCTCGACGCTTGTTACGCTGAGCGGGGCGCGGCCTGGGAAGACCCCGAATTGGCCGCCCTCGCCGAGAGCATTCGGGAATTCAAAATCCCCCGGCAACCCTTCGAGGACCTCATCCTGGGCCTGGAAATGGATTTGAACGCGGAGCGCTACGAGACGTTCGACGACCTTTCTCTTTACTGTTATCGCGTTGCCTCCACAATCGGACTGATGGCGATTGAAATCTTCGGCTACACGGATCCCCGGACCCGCCATTACGCCGTGAATCTCGGTAAAGCCCTGCAACTCGTCAACATCCTGCGGGATATCCAGAGCGACGCGCAGCGCGGGCGCATTTACCTGCCGCGAGAGGACCTGGACCGATTCGGCGTCCGCCCTGAGGAAATGCTGGCGGGGGTCTACAATGAGCCTTTCATTGAGCTGATGCAGCTCGAGGGTGACCGGGCTCGCCATTTCTTTGGCCTGGCGCGCCAGTTCCTGGCGCCGCAGGACCGCCGCGCCATGGTCACGGCCGAAATCATGGCGGCGACTTATTGGCGGCTTTTGGGGCGGATTCAAAAGCGGCGCTACAACGTGTTTGGAGAACGAGTGCGCTTGCCCGCGCCGGAGAAACTCTGGATCGCGCTTTCCGTCTATCTTGGGGCGGAATGGCACAAGTAGAAAGCAGAAGTCAGAAGTGAGAATTGATGAGCCAGCTTGCTCCCAGCTCTTCCCAACCTGCCACCCACTCGTATGTGGTAGGTAGCGTGTGGTACGTGGGGGGGTAGGTCTTTTCCCCACCTACCACCTGCGACATATCATTAACCACCTGTGTTTTCAATAACATTCCCGCCTTAAACTGCTAAGTACCTGTGTTTTCAATGACATTCCCGCTTTGCCCTCGAGCTTTCCACGGCGGTCCTTTTTTTTCATAGACATTCCCGCGTCGGTCCGTCACTTTTTAAAGTTACTTCGGTCGTCTCGGGAGGGTAGGCAATGACATAGTGTCGGGTTGGAGAAAGGGTGGGGGAGTCATCCGTGAGGTTTCTATGCTCATGGCAGAACCACTCAACGTCACATTGTAGGCTATCAAACTATGTACATCCTGTCAAGAGTCTTTTGCGAGCCGGGTTCCGATCCTGCGCTGCCGGACTGGCTGCTGAACCCTGCACTTCAGACTTTTGACTTCTCCATCCCCTCGCCTTTAGCACAAGACCCGTGGAGATTCTCGGAGGCGAAGCATTGCGCTGCCTGCTGTTGCAGACACCCACGATCTATTTCAGTGCGCAGTCAAAAGTGGCATGATTCGTACTTTAAGGTTGCATTTACGACAAAGTTCTGCAAACTTAGCTATTGACTCCAGTCTTCCCACATCGACCACCTGCCGACTACTGACCGCTTGGCTCGGAACAAGGCACTAAGGTTTTTCAGCATCCTGCTGGAACTCCGGCCCGGTTCATGTGCTATGATGGGGGACGTCGGGAGGAGGTGCAACGAGCATGCTTGACCAATACGGGCCTATTCTGATCTTCATCGCCATTGCGGCCATCTTCCCTCCCGCCTTGCTCTGGATTGCCAAGTTCTTCCGGCCCTCCTTCAAACCAACTGCGGAAAAGGTCATGCCTTACGAGTGCGGCGTCACGCCGGAGTCCGACGCCCGCGGGCGGTATGCCGTGCGCTTCTATGTGGTTGCCATCCTGTTCGTGGTCTTTGAAGTTGAGACGGTCTTCCTCTATCCCTGGGCAGTGCAATTCCAGGTTCTGGGACTGTTGGGCCTGGTTGAGATGCTCGTGTTCCTGGGGATCTTGATCGTGGGTTATATCTGGCTCTGGAAGCGCGGAGCGCTCGACTGGGTTTAGTGGCTGTTCCGTTTCCCGCCTGGGATTCCCCAAAGTGAAATACTCCGCGCGTCCTATGGGAGGTGATACAGCATCTCCCCTGCCCGAGGCACGATGAGGATGCCCTCGTCCTCACGGTTTTCCCATTCTTGGGGATGGATGGTTGCGGGATCGAGGTAACCCAGGTTGATGCGTCGGCAGCGTTCCGGAGGGATGCCCGTGGCCAGCGTCACTTGAATGCGCGGAGTTTCTTTGCCGCTGGACTTGTCGTATTGGCCCAGCCCTTTGACGTGGGTGGAGTGCGCCAGCACTCCACCTGGATAGCTTTTGAACTTGTCCCACTGCGCCAGAAAATAATCACGGCAGTGATAGCCAATTTCGTCAATCAATTTGCCGTGCGTGTAACTGACTTCGTTGATGTGCGGCGCAAAAATCACTACCTCGCCGCCGTCGGCAATCGCCGGTTCAACTTTATACATCCCTTTGCCCCCGGTCCAGAGATCGTCGTAAAGTTCGGGCATGACGGAGAGCACGCGCCGGAAGGGTTTCTGTACGTAGATGACATGCTTCTTGGCAGAGAGTGCCGAGGCTGCCTTCCATGCTTCTTGCGGTGAGCCGAAAAAAAGCCCTGCCAGACCTTCGTGCGTAACTACCAAGGCGAAGCAGGCGGTGGGCCGGTCGATGAGACCAGCGGCCCGATCGATGATGGCGCGTACGGGCGTGTAACCGGCGCCAATGACCTTATAGTTGGTCATCAACGCCCCCAGCCAGTGGGTGAGGTTGATGATTTCCGAACCACCGATGCCCGGGAAAAAATACTTGGTCCCGCCGGAAAAGCCGACAACTTCATGGGGGAAGACGGGCCCGCAGACAATGAGTTGGTCGTAATCCAGAATCAGCTTGTTGAGCCGGACGGGCACCTCCTGGGCCAGTAGCCCGCTGGTTATTTCAGCGACCTCGGAAGCAGGGATGACGCCCAGCGTCACGAAGTTCGCGGGGTTTTCCCAGTGGTGATTGAAGATGTGGCTCTTGCCGGCTTGTTCGTTCCTCACCGGACGCCCCACCAGCTTGCTCAATTGCTCGTCGTTCATGAGGGGGTGAGTGCCGAGCGCCACTAGGTAATCCAAGGCCGCCACGCGCGCAACGAGTTGCGACTCGAATAGCTTGAACATCCGCGGCATAGGCATGGTGCGTGTGCCGTCCGGGATGATGATGAGGACGCGCTTGCCATCTACGGCCAGCGAGCTCAGGCCCTGTTGCGTAATGACGTTAATTTCCTCGGGGCCCAAGTAACGGTCTGCGAATCCTTTTCCAACGACCATTGTTTGCATTCCTCTCGCGCATGTAGGGCCGCCCCTTAGGGCGGTCTTGGAATTTTCACACTATTGCTGCGCGTTCTTGCCCTCGTGCAGTTTCCGGCCCTCTCCCCCTTGGGGGAGAGGCCCACGATCCCGATGCACTTCATCGGGACGGGGGATGGGTGAGGGGGTCGCCAAGCTGCGCCCCTCTGTCGGCAGTTCACAACTCCCCGGCCCTACACCCCACTATACGCCGAAAATCCACCATCAATCGGCACGATGACTCCCGTAACAAAAGCCGAAGCCGGCGAAAGGAGCCACAAGATCGCTCCAAACAAATCCTCCGCTCGGCCAAAGCGCGCCATGGGCGTGTGGTCAACGATCAACTTGCCGCGTGAGGTGAGCGCGCCGCTCTTCTCATCCTCCAACAGAAACTTGTTTTGTTGGGTGAGGAAGAAACCCGGCGCAATGGCGTTGACGCGAATCCGCGGCGAATAGACCTGAGCCATGTGCACGGCGAGCCACTGCGTAAAATTGCTGACCCCGGCCTTCGCGGCCGAGTAAGCCAGTACTCGGGTCAGAGGGCGGAATGCGCTCATCGAGGATACGTTGAGAATGACTCCCTCGCCTTTTTCCGCCATGATTTTGCCGAAGACCTGGCAGGGAAGCATCGTTCCCAGGATGTTTAAATCAAACACCCAGCGCAAGGCATCCGGCGGCAGATCAAAAAACGAGAGGTCGGGCCCGGTAGTAGCCTGAGGTTTGTTGCCTCCCGCCGCGTTCACCAGGCTGTGAATAGTGCCGAACTTGTCCAGGATGACCTTGGCGGCCTGGCGCAGGCTCTCCGGGTCCAGGACATCGGCGCGAACCGCCACCGCCTGGTTTGCGCGCGGTTCCATGAGCTCCAGAATGTGCTGGGCCGGGTCCAGATTGCGGTCCAAGATCGCAACATTAGCTCCGCATCCCACCAGCGCGCAGGCAATTTCGCCGCCCAAGGTTCCTGTCCCGCCGGTGATCACCACTGTCTGCCCGCTGAAATCATAAAGGCGGGTTAATTCAGATGAGTCCATTTATGTAAGTCCTTCCATGATTTTCGCCACGTTCGCCGCGAAAAAACATTCAATTTGCCGCAAGAGTTCGCGCCGTGCTTTTGGCGCTTGAGCGGCCCCTCTTATTCTGGATCAGGATGGATTCGTCAAGCTGGCAAGTAATATCTGTGGAGTTTGCGAGCTCTCTTTGTGCCTGATTCTGCGCTCTTTTTGGCAACGTCCGTTTCGGACGCCGTGTGTTTTCATAGAGATAACGGCTTCGTTTTCCGATTTTCGGGCATTTGTAGTTTATTGTATAGTAAATTAACGTAGTATATATTAACTACTGTATTATGTATCTGGCCTATCTACTTCGCTCGTACCAGGCTCTCCTTTAGCCCGCCGCCAAGCCACCAATTGTTGCAGCTTCCTCTCAAACTGGCGTTCGAGAGCAGCCTCGTAATCCATAATCTTGCTCAGGTCCTCTTGCGATGGGATCAGATGGCTATCCATGAGCGGCTCAGTTACCTCTACGTCTTTCGCATAATGGAGCTCGGCCAGCTTCCTGAAAGACGCGCTTTCTCTGGCCAGGGTTTCGAGGAAGAGTCGCCGGCTCCTTTCGACTTTTTCACAGTCCTTGGCACTTTCGTCCTTCGCCCCCTCCCGACCTCTATCAAAAAGGACACTCAAATACCCGCCCGTGTAACTGGGTGTTTTCCCATAAACCACCGTGAGCATTCGAGAGTCCCCCTCTCGAAAGCCCTCGGTCTCAACCGAATGCGCAAGAACCTCCAAAAAATCTATTATCTGAGCGAAGTTTTCGCCTGAGGGACGAAGCGCCTCCAGCCCCATGTCTTTGGAGATCATATCGTTTGCCGCTCCGGCTAAACCCTTGCCGTAGTCGGCGACTTTCCATTGTCGCTCGATCTCGAATTCGCGCCTTTGGGAGGCCAACATTCCGGCTTCTGCGCGCATGAGTCTTTGCCTGCGCCAGCGAATCTCCGCCATGTCTTCAACCAACATCTGCTCGAATCCGTCCTGGGGACAAAGAGCTTTGCGAAGGGATTCGCTGAACTGCTCGAACGCGGCAGGATCCTCGCCTAGCTCTTTCATGCTCGCCACGGGTAGCCGGGCAAACACGCCAAACTTGATAGCATTGCGGCTGGAGTGCGCCTTGCCAAGTTTTGTTTGAGGTCCTGTTGATTTGAGGCTGTTGGCGCGATTCGCCGCGTGTAGTCGCGGAGTCGTCTTCTTTTGGATGAGACCCATTGTTCGCTCTTCGCCAGTGATGGCCCCCGATCCCCATCGCGCCGACTATTATTTTTCCAGTTTAGCATGACGCTCCGTATTTGGCGAAGCTTTCGCACATGTCTGATGGCGAGCCTCTAAAGGAGAATGGCCATTCTATGAAGCCGCATACCCCACCCCTTCGGAATTCGATTTCTTAGCTGTAAGGAACCCCAAAGCGGCTGCGGTGCACGCTCAAGCAATCGCGGGGTTAAAATCCGCGGGTCAACCCTACCAGCCTTGGATCCTATCTCATGGACGGGACGCTTGAGCCTCGTGACAACAGGTCAATCATCACGAACAGTGCGACGAGAATGGTAATTGCCGAGAAGACCTTAACAAGCACCCCTTCCGCAAGGTCTCCCTTTCTCGTGAGAAACGAAATCGCCCGAGTTATAATGTAAATTCCTATCATCCACCCGATTTCAGGTAGCATGTGGTGTCCTCCATGGCCCCACTTTGCGCGCTGTTACTTCACGTCGCTCACCTTGCCGTCATGGAATTCGACGGTCATGTCTTTGTATTTGTACAGCACCTTCTCGCCGGGGTCGATCTTGGTTGTCTGCGGAAGCAAGCCGACAATGGATTTGGGATCGGCATTGCGGCAAGCTCCGCATGCTGATTTGGCCCCGTCGTCAGTTCGCGCTGACGGCGGGGCTTCTTCCTTTGCTCACCTACTACCAATAAAGGTCGAGTCCCGACACAGACCGCAAATTAGCTGTGGCTGTGTAGGCGCTTTTGCCATTCGTCTTCACGGACTGAATTTCACCCTTTCTGACAAGTCTCTTCATCGTGGTGTGAATGGAGGCCAAAACGTTTTGGTACTCTTCGACTGGAAATCCAATCGCAATAAGATCATCCCGAATTTCTCTCGGGGTCTTCGGCGCCGGAGATCCATGCAACACATACCGGCAGCCGTCCGTGAACTTCAAAGCAATTTCGGCCCTAGAATTGTTTTCTCTTAACAGACCTTGAATGGAAGCGATCGTTTTGGACAGCTTCACCAATCGTTCGTCAATGTCTTTTCTCTGGGTAATAAGGTCAGCAAATTCTTGCTGTGCCGCCCGGAGCGTTTGTCTGTAGTCCCATTCCGCCATGACAAATGTGTACCAAATGTCTAAATATCTGTAAATATAAAAAGATAAATCCTAAAAAATGTTCAAGTTTTATAGAAATCAGTCAATTGTAGACGTTGAGGCGATGCTATTTGCGGAGCTCACTCAAGCGAACCCAATCGCCGGGGGCACGCTCGTACTTCCAAAACCACCATCCGTTGCAGGATCGCTTACAAACTGCGGTTCCTGCTGCGGAGGGTGACCGGTAAATCTTGTCCCCAAATCGTACTGAGCCGTCTCTTCGGACGCGAGCACTGAAGGTTTTGCCTTTCAGGGTGGCGCGCAGTTTTATGGGCTTATCGAGATACTTTGAAAGAGGAAGCTTGACGCTAGGCGACTCGCGGTTTTTCAAGTCGGATTTGTGATTGACCGTGGGTCCAATGATAGAGAACAATTCGCTTCGCTGAAGGGTTTTGATTTCCTTGGTAAAGCGCCGCAAAAGGTTTTCTGATCGCGAAAACCTTCCCCTTTGCCTATTACCAGGAGGCTTCGACACCCGCAGGAGAAGCGACTCTAGTTCTCGAATGTGGGTGTCGCCGATGGTCAGGTACACGCTGAACTTATCCCAGGATTGTCCGAGGCGATCTTTAAGGTGTTGGTTCAGCCGCCATCGTAGGTCACTGGCGAGGCCCACGTAGTACAGCTTTCCCCTTCGATACAGCGCGTAAACACCCTGCCTTCTTTGCACGAAGCGGCGGACAATTTGTTGATATTTCTCCAATGCATCACGGCTTATGTTTTCCAGGTGTTGGGAAACCAATTGAGGCGCTTTGGACATGCTGTGAAACTCCTTACGCGGGTCTTTCGTTATTGGCTCGCATTGGGAAATTGTTCGACGGAAGGCTGAAGCGACCGGGCGTCAGCAACCCGTTATCACGCCAGGGGCAGCGCATTAATTGCTCCCACGATTCGGACGGTTCCGAGGCTCACACGCACAACCTGGCCCACCAACCGGACGATGTATTCCGGGTCGTCGGGGCGGTTCGGGTCAGAGCGGATGCCGCTGTGTTTATCTTCCGTTACCTGGTATTGGTCAATCACCCATTCGAGGGCGCTGCGGTTGCCCAGGCGATATTCGAACGCCTCGGGCGGAATGCCCGCAAGGGTGAGCGAATCGTTCACCTTGAGGGATTTGCGATCTTTCGAGAGGCGCATCTTGTCTTCAACGCGATAGGAGAGCGGAAGGTCTTTGTTTTCCAGGAATTTTAACGGGTAAGGTTCGAGCTTTTCATAGTCGATGTGGAGCTGCGCGAGTTCCTTTCCTGCGTCGGCAAAGGCGCGGAAGTCCTTGGCCAGAGGAATGCGCGGCAACTCGCGCTTCAGGTTCTCCGCATATTTCGCGCGGTACTCGGGATGATGCAGGAAACCGTAGACGTAATAGAAGATGTCCCACTTCGCGATTGTCTCGTCTTCGTAGTGTTTGCGGAACTGTTCGAGTGCCCAGTCGGTGACGTTTTCGCGGTGGTTTGTGCCGGCTTCGTCGTAAAGGTAAAAAGGGAAACACTGAGCACTTGCACCTGGACCGACAAGATGCAAGTCGGTGATCGATGCGGCTGCCAATGCCATAAACGGCTTCTCTGAACCAGGTGATGTCACACCGATAATGCGATTCTCTGCTTCAGCGTCAGCGTCAGGGAAGGATTCGGCGAAGATCCCTATACGATGGTCGAGAATTGGATCGAAGTAAACCAAACGGTGGGTGTATGGCCGATAGAGTGAGATACGGATTCTCTTATCCTCAAATTCCGCATAAATTCTTTGCCTCAGCGCCTGCTTGAGCCTGCTGCACCACTTGATCTTGCTACTGTCATAGCTGACGAAGCGGTCGATGTCTTCCGGTTCTTTCGCCCTGCGCCACCTATCCACTTCAGCGTTGTAGTTCGCTACAAGAGTCTTGACTTTGCCTTCCAACTTCAGCGCGTTGAAGTCATAGTTCCACTGATCACGAGCCGTTTCCAACCCACGACTGAAAGTCTTGAAAATAGATTCAGGCGACTTAGCTTTCAGTGCTCTGGCAGTTTTGTTTCCTATCGAAATAAAGTCCGCAAACTCTTTGGGTGACTCGGATGTGACCCAACCCTTCTCTTTGTCAGGGGCTGCTGTCGCCCATGTTACCGCGCCGACAATCCCTTGCTGCGTCAGCCATTCAAGCTTCTGCTCTTTCCGCCAATCCTCTGGGACACGGTGGTAATCGAACTTGGGATTCGCCGAGTCTTTCCGACGAACCGCCACTGTGATGCCCACTCCCACCTGAATGCCAAAGACATTATGGGTCGTCCCGCTGAGCTTTGGATTACGCCTGACATTCCCATGCAGGTCAACATGGTAGATTTGGGTAAAATCCTTCAGTAGGTGCTTCCTCATCCCATCGTAAGCAAATTGGCCGACAAAGCTGTTGTTCGAAACAAACGCCACAATTCCGTCGTGTCCTCGTAGCCTGTCTGTTGCCCACCTGAAGAATTTTACGTAAGGGTCAGAAAGCGCCCCTTTGTTGCTTGCCGACGAATCCTTGGCATAAGTCTCGGCAACCCGTCGGTCAATGACCTCGTATTTCCGGTTCTTGTTGTTATCGTTCTCGTTCTGCTGGTTCATGTTGTACGGCGGGTTACCGATAACGACGGTAATCGGCGTGCGCTTCTGGCGCTCCACGCGCTGAGTGTTCGTTTCCGTCATAAATCCAAGCTGGTGCTGGCTGCCTTCCGCGAGGTCGAGCGTATCGACAAAGCACAGGCCCTCGAAAGGCTCATAGGTTCCCGTCAATTCGTAATAGGCGTGCTCGATGTTGAGCGCGGCAATGTAATAGGGCATCAACATTACTTCATTGGCGAAAAACTGCTCGCGGTACACGCGCGGCAGGTCGCGTTTCGAGATGCGGCGCAGCAGGTTCACAATGAAGTTGCCGGTGCCGGTACAAGGGTCGATGATGAAAACGTCGGGGCTCGAAAGGCCTTTTCCAAATTCCTTTTCCAAAACCTCGACGACGCTCGCGCACATGAAGTCCACGATGGGTTGTGGCGTATAGACAATGCCCATCGTGTCAGCCACCTTCACCGAGTAGCCCTGGAAGAAGCGCTCATAGATGCTGTTGAGGAAGTGCTGCTTCTCGCTGAAGTCGGGCAGTATCCTCGCCGCACTTTCAATGGCGACGTAGAAGCGGTCCAGCCCCTTGAGATAGTCCGAGCGATTGAAGCTCTGGCTCAAGAGCGCGTCAATCACGCGCTCGACTTCCTGCGCGATGGCGTTGCGCCTGGTGAATTCGGGATTGTCAAAGATGGTGCGGAACAGCCGCTCGGTGAGCAGGTGCTGCACCAGCATCTCATCCACCGCTTCCACGCGTATGTTGGGGTTGAGCGCTGTTTGGCAGAGCTTGAAGAATTGGGCGAAGGCTTGAATGAAGCGGGGGTTGTCCTGGTGCGCCTCGCCAATCTTTTCCGCCAGGCCGCGCGCCAACTCCGGCACGCGCTCCTGGAATTCTTTGACCGCCTCTTCAAAACCTTCGATGTCCGGTTCGGCGTAGCCAAAGAACTGGTTCAGGAGCCGGGTAAGCTCCTTGGGATCACCCAACGGAACACGCAGGACCTCCTTCTTGTCCTGGTACAGGACGCCTGTCTGCGTGTCTTCGAAGATGGTGTTCGAAAGCCGGTAGCCGCGAGCAATCTTGCGGCGGATTTCGGTGTTGAGATCGTCCTTAGTGTCCTTGGCTTCCCAGTAGCCGCGCGGCAGGCTGTTGGCGTCGCGCAGGGTGCCATCCGGACGCATCAGGCTACCGCCAGACTTTTCGGAGAGCTCCGGGACCAACGTCCAGCCGCGCAGCTTGGCGGTTTCCGCGAGAAGAAACTCAAATGCGGAGCGGACACTCATTTCGTTATCGACACTCTGGTTTTTCAACGCTGCCAGCGTCTCGTAATACCTGCGGACGGAGCGATGCGTGGGAGAAACCAAGCCGCGAGTAATCATAACGTCGGGAGTAATATTAACACTTCCGGGGAGTTCGCGGGGCAGAGTTCAATTGTTCC
>Ga0182027_10000699_pt1 | contig 57473 bp, 43 predicted proteins | sample 712E1DmetaG_FD_121300 | JGI IMG/M metagenome (GOLD analysis project Ga0182027, IMG submission 121300) | Permafrost microbial communities from Stordalen Mire, Sweden - 712E1D metaG (Illumina Assembly) | ecosystem: Environmental > Terrestrial > Soil > Wetlands > Permafrost | place: Sweden...
GTGAGACTGTCAACGGTCAACCAGCTTGCCGGAACGGGCAGAATGCGATAATACACTCTGTCTCCGAAGAGAGATGAATCCTGATCCGAGGCCGTAACCGTTGCCGCATAGGACGCATCTTCCGTTGCTGCCGGCATTGCCATTGTCACAAAGATCGGAGTGTGGTTCGTATGCGTGATGGTGACAGTGAACGGCTGTGCCGCTGTCCTACCCTGCAGATCCTTTACCTGGACGGTGGCAACGGTGTCTCCAACGTTCCTTCCGCGCGGAATACCGGAGAGTATTCCTGTCGTTGAATCAATAGTTAGCCACGTGGGCGCGTGTGTGAGCTGAAACTTAAATGTATCACCGAAAATCGTATCCTGATCTGCCGCGAGAACTCGTCCATGATACAGAGAATCTTCCTTACCGACAGGCGCTGTAACCGACAGAATCTGCGGTGCATGATTGACATGCGCAACCGGAAGCGCAAACGCTTTCTCTGTCAGTCCGCCCTTCTGATCGGATGCTATTAATGTCATCGTCGTATCAAATGCACTCTTGAATCGCGGTGTGCCGGAGATAATGCCGGTGTTCGTATCCAATGACAGCCAACTCGGACGGATTTTCCAGCGATACGAAACAATGTCTCCAAATAATGCACTGTCCTGATCCGCGGCGTAGATCCTCGATTGATACAGCGAGTCTTCCATTGCAGCCGGCAATGTTGTTGTCACAAAAATCGCCGCATGGTTCGTATGCGTGACACTGATGGCGAATGACTGTGATGCAATCCCACTTCTGAGATCGGTAACATGTATGGTGGCGCCTGTGTCACCCACATTTTTGCCGCGCGGGATACCGGAGAGAATTCCAGTGACGCTGTCCACACGTAACCAAACTGGTGAATACAGCAAGTGATATGATATTCTATCACCAAAAATGGTATCCTGATCCGCAGCATGCAGCGGGAGGAAATATGCCGAGTCTTCTACGACGTATTGATGCAGTATCGGCGCAAGAGTCGGAATGTGGTTGACCTTTGCTACACCAAGAAAAAAACTCTTCTCCGTCGAGGCTCCGTGATTATCGACAACCAAAATATCAACGAGGGTGTCCGTTGCGCTCCCGAATGATGGAGTGCCGTGGAGGCTCCCGCTTGCAGAATCAAGAGATAACCACGATGGCTTCACTTTCCAACGAAATGCAATTGTATCTCCATATTTTGCAGAATCCGGATCATGTGCCGTCACTCTGGCCGTGTACGGCTGATCTTCGATCGCCGAAGGAAGCGAAAGAATGGTAAACTGGGGAGCATGATTGGAATGATTGACATGGAGTGCGAAAAAGCGTGAGGCGGTATCACCTGCCAGATCATGGACACGGACAATGAGTGAGGTGTCGAAGACGTTGGAAGCGGCTGGAGTTCCGCGCAGGTAGCCGGTCATGGAATCTATGCCGAGCCAACCGGGTGCATGAAAAAGTGAAAATGTAATCCTGTCTCCAAAGATGGTATCCCGATCCGCCGCGACGACAGGAATAGAATACGCCGAGTCTTCGGCGGCCGACGGCAGCGAAAGAGTTGCCACAGCCGGAGGATGATTGGTATGCACAACCGAAAGCGGCAATTGAACGCTGGTTGTTCCGCCCCGTCCGTCGGATAACAGGAACTGTACCTGGCGAATGCCTACGTCTGCCTGTAGCGGCTTTCCGGTGAGAATGCCCGTAAGACTGTCAACCGAAAGCCAAGCCGGCGTTGATGTGAGATGGAAACGCACGGTGTCTCCGAACGGCGCAGAATCTATATCATTGGCCGCAAGCTGGTAGTGATACACAGAATCTTCCTTTGCATTCGGCAGCGCGGACGTCGTCAGCGTCGGGAGATGATTCGTATGGTGAACGGAAAGTGAAAAACTTTGAACAGCCGAGGCTCCCTGTGTATCATGAATTCTCAACGTAACAGAAATGTCGCCCACATTTGCGGCATGCGGAGTGCCATGAAGAGTACCGTTAATACTGTCAATGGAAAGCCATTGCGGTGCGCCGCTGATGCTGAAACGCACGTAGTCGCCGAACACGGTATCCTGGTCCGAAGCAGTGATCAGCGCAGAAAAGAGCGAATCCTCTGCCGCCGCCGGAAGCGCCGATGTCACAAACACCGGTGCATGATTGACGTGATTGATATTCAGGAGCAATTGTTTCTCGGACACTGCACCGTGGTTGTCTGCGGCAATAATATGCAGAGTCGTATCGGCCGCACTTCGCCAATGCGGCGTTCCGGCTAGTGTACCGGTTACGCTATCGAGTGAAAGCCAGAATGGATGCACTGTCCATCGATAGCGGACGAAATCGCCGAAAAGGGCACTGTCGGAATCGGACGCATAAATACGGCTTTGATAGAATGTATCTTCAGTTCCGGCCGGCAATGAATCTGTTGCGATAACCGGTGCATGATTTGTATGCGAGACGGTGATGGGAAACGTCTGTGTCGCCGATCCCCCCTTGCCGTCGCTTACGCGCACTGTTGCAAGTGTATCGCCGACATTTTTGCCTCGCGGTGTACCGGAAATGAGTCCGGTGGAGGAATTAATAGTCAGCCATATCGGGTGCCGTGTCAACGAATATGTGAGTATGTCTCCAACGAGCGTGTCAACATCTTGTGCGTACAGTGCGTACCGGTATAGACTATCCTCCGCAACAGCGGCAGGCGCGATGGAGACAATCTCCGGAGGATGATTCACATGTGTGATGCCGACAGAAAATGTTTTTTGCGTAGCGCCGCCCTTTCCATCATTCGCCTCTACCGTTACAATTGTGTCCTGCAGATTTGTGATGACCGGTGTACCGGAAAGAATTCCGGTAGAACTGTCCAGCGTAAGCCAGTGCGCCGACGGCAATACCAAGCGGTATTTCACGACATCGCCAAAGAGCAGGCTGTCTTGGTCTGTCGCCCAAATCCGCGAGGAATAGTAGCTGTCTTCCGTCGCACGCGGCAGGCTCAGCGTGGAGAACACAGGAGTGTGATTTGTATGTTTCACCGTTATAGAGAAGGTTTGTGTTGCACTCCCTCCCTTCCCATCGTTTACCCGCACTGTGACTAGTGTATCACCGACATTTATTCCCCGTGGGATACCCGTGATCGCACCAAACGCATTCACGCTAAGCCACGAAGGTTGTCTCGTCAATGAATAAGTTAAGACATCACCGATCAGTGTATCGGGATCTACTGCCTTCACTTGATAAGTATACATTGTGTCTTCAGCTGCAACAACAGGAGCAGTGGACGCAATTTCCGGCGGATGGTTGACATGCGTGATATGGAGAGTATAAGCTTGATTCGCTGTACCTCCCGCATTATCATACGCTTGTACAATCACAATGGTATCGAGGAGATTTGCTGTTCGAGGAATTCCACTCACTAGACCTGTTATAGAATCCATCGTCAGCCAATTCTTGGGTCCCAGCAAACGATATCTGATAATATCACCGAAGAGGAGAGTGTCTTGGTCTGTCGCCCGGGCATTATAAGCATATATGGCATCTTCGATTACCGTTGTGTCAGGCCTACTATGAAAGACAGGCGAGTGGTTTGAGTGACGCACAGTGAGATTAAACTTCGCAGTGTCGGCACCTCCCTTTCCATCGTTGACACGCACCATGATGCTCGTATCGCCCACATTTTTCCCCCGGGGAAGTCCAGCAATCATGCCCGTGAGAGAATCGCCCGTCAGCCAGCTAGGTTTTGAAAGAAACTGATAGTGTAGAATGTCTCCGAATAATGGGGAATCAACATCGCTTGCAAGAATTTGAGAAGAGAAGGTTGAATCTTCTTTGGCCAGTGTATCTCTTAATGCTGCAACAATGGGCAGATGGTTAGTATGAAAAACAGTGATAGAAAAGAGCTGATCGACGTAGTTTCCAGAGATATCACTGGCCCGCAGGGTAATTGATGTTACGCCGACATTGCCTGCCAACGGCACACCCGTTATACTACCAGTTACGCTGTCTAAATGAATCCACGGTGGGGCCGACAATATGTAATAACGAGAAGGCGTAAAACCCAGGAGAGATGAATATGCGTGGAAAGTGGAATCTTCGTACGCGACAGTATCGCTGAGTGAATATTGTACGGATTCAAAAGCAGTTGAAAGCTGAGTCACTTCATTAGTATCGCTCATTTCACGAAACTGGATGTTGGGCAATTTATATCCGTAAAGTCGCGCAACTTCTATTTTGGTCAAGCCTGTCGGAACTCCGAACAAGACGCTATCGGTGGAACGCCACATCCCATTATTCGTCCGAAATTGCGCAGGCAAGAAATTTACATTATCGTGCGCAGTGACCTTCAGCCCCGTCGTGGGAGGATACCTATTCTGGACAACTAGAGATGCCAGGGAATTTGTCGCCGTGAGCATCAGTGTATCGATGGGTATATCTATGTCGACAGGATCGGCAAAAGTGACGTGAACTAGCAGCGGTGAAGTATCCGAGATTCCGTACAATGAAAGATTGCGCGATGTCGGTACAAAGATTGTATCATGATTTTTCCATTGCGAACGGTCATGTATTGACCACGATAGAGAATCAGACCATTGATCTGGCCATGATACGTTCACTTTACCGTAGAAAATTTGAGTGTCGAGCTGCACCGGAACTGTAGAGAATGAAAGACCCAGCAGATTGCTGCCACTTAACTCGAACTTATTCTGTTTTTGGACATTGACAAGCCTGGGATTTATCAACATGAGGATTTTCAGATCGACACTCTTTATTGAATCAATTCGTATGGAGGGAATAAATGAACTGCGGGCGTTCACGTACGAAGCAAAAGCCGGCGAGGTTGTTCTGTATTGTTGACCATTGATTGTTACCCAGGCGTCACCAAAAACCGTATGAAGAACAAAAGGCAGTGGTAAGGTTCCATGAAAAGTTGCCGGAAGCGTTATTCTGAGATCGCCGTGAGAAGCAATGCTTGCATTGTACGGATTGGGTAATCTCCACTCATATTGGCCTATCATTTCAAGACTTGACTGGGCCGGAAGTTCAAAATGCAAATTATTGAGTACAGTGGAATCTATGCCGGGATTATCCGCATACAATTGAATGCTTTGATAGGAGTTGATTCGGGAAATATCGTACGCTGTCGGGAGAGCCGAATTCATTTTCTTTACCGGATGAACTAACAAATTGCCATCTGCCTGCAATTCGGATGCATTGGCGATTGTGCCATCGATTTTGTAATAGTAGACGCTGAGTGTTGGGTCATACGTTTGCCATTTGCCGTTTATTTTTATTTCAGGCACGGCGTGGTCCGTCAAAGCAAACGTTCGGGTTTCATAACCGCGGTGAGACAAGATCGACGCATAGACTGTGCTGAAGTTTCGACAATATCCGAAACCCAGAGAATTTAGCATTATGAGCGGATCACTTACCCAGGGATTATTCGTCAGCGGAACGAAATTAAATGTATTGTCGGCGACAAAACGCCATACTTTGCGTTCCAGTGGCTCGCCGGGAAATTCATTCGGCATTGCGTCAATGGCTTGGGCGATATCATTGTATGAATAGAAAATCGCATCGTTAACTTTCAACTTAAACGAGGCGGTACTGTCTCCGGTATTTATGAATTTGATGGAATTTTGATACGGATTTGGCGTGTTCCAAGTTAGCTGCAGAAGACTATCGGATTGAACGCTGAAATTGATACCCTGAGAAAGGGCCGTCAAGGTAAGAAATGAACAAAGAGACAATATAAGAGCTATTTTTTTTATCACTGAGGATTCACAATTGGAAGTTTAGAAGGATCGCACCTTATCTCACCAAAGACTTAAACATTTTCTCCATCAAAACTTCATATTGTCTATAAATGATCTCCCAAGACATCGTTCTACGGATAGTAGAGCCCAAGTGCTGTGCTCCTTTTCGGTAGCATTCTTCTTTTGCTTCAAATTCAGATATCGCCAAAGCAACGGATGAAGCATTCTTTTTGAACAGGCACGCTTGCAAGGTATTGTTGGGATGTTCAACAACTTCTCGATTGAACATGGTATCGATACATATTGCAGCGACGTCCATTCCAGTTACCCTGACTAAAGCCGGATTGATGCCTCCCAATGAATGCCCATGAAGATATGCTTTCGCGTTCAGAATGAGTTGATTGAGAAAGTCTTGGTCTTTCACCAATCCAAGAAAAGTGACGTTCTTGCCTTCAGCACGCTTTTGCATCTCATGAAACCATCGCGTATCAGGTGTATGACCGGCAACAACCAAATGTGACTTTGTGTGAGACTGAATAAATCCATCTACCATGATATCGGTGAGATTGTGCGGAGTAATTCTGCTCATGATAATGTAATAACCATTCGGGAATTGTTTCGCAAATTCCAATTCCCTTTTTTGAGGTGGCTTCTCGGCACAGCCATAGCCAACCCAATCGATATTCACTCGAAATTTCTTCCTGTACAGCTGCTGCATGTGAAAGGAATCAGTTATTGCCTTCCCCAGGAATATTGACAGATAGGCTGCTGTCGGAAAAAATACATGTCTAATCCCGCGCGGCCATTTGGGGTCTTTCCACATAATGCCATCGATATTCACAAATATTTTCTTCCCGAACAGTCGGGGAATCCAACAGAAGACTGCACTGTTCACAAAAATGTAGAAAACCACATCGCAATCGGATAACGCCGCATGAATGGACGCCTTTAGCGCAACAAAGAACTGCCCGGATATTTTACCGCCGGGAGTGGTATGAAATACTCGTTTCAGACCCTCATAGATATCTTCCTTTATTCCCTTTTTCTTACTTTCTTCCGTCGCCCAACTATGGACGGTAAACTCGTGTCCATCTCTAACAAAGCGCGGCCCAAACTCGCGCACCATGTCTTCTGCGCTCGCGTAACTTACCGGAAAGCCTCGTGAACCTATGCACGCAATTTTCATATGTTCTGACAGTACTTGTTAGTGTTTAATCGGGATCATGCTGTAAAGAATTTTTACTATTTTGTCCGATACATTTTCCTCCATGTATTCCGGCACTTGTCTCCAATCCGACGGCAACGTCGTGACAAGGTGGACCTGCTCCAGAATGGTCGCACCGTCCATACCGCTGAGAATATTGCTTCCGCATTCCATCGTCTCCGGCCGTTCGGTGACATCACGGAGTGTCACATTGGGGATGCCAAAAATGCTGCATTCCTCCTGTACTGTTCCGCTGTCTGAGAGCACACACAAGGCATTTTTTTCAAGCGCAATAAAATCAAAAAAACCAAGGGGTGTCAGATAACGAATCAGTGGATTCTTAAAAGACAGGCCAAAGTGTTCCAGTTTCGACTTTGTGCGGGGATGCAGACTAAGAATGATCGGCAGTTTGTACTTTTCCGCAAGAGCCTCAAATGAACGAACAAAACTCTGCAACCGTAGTTCCTGATCAACATTTTCGGCGCGATGAATGGTCACAAGAAAATACTCTTTCCGTTTGATACGCAATTGCTTAAAAATTGAACTGGCACGTATTCCTTTCTTGTAATGCTGAATCACCTCGTAAATCGGATTGCCGGTGACAAAGATCCTGTCTCTGCCAATCCCTTCACGAACCAGGTTCTCTTTACTGCGATAGGTGTACGGCAACAAGACGTCGCTTGAATGATCGATTATTCTTCTGTTGACCTCCTCGGGAACACGGTCATCATAGCATCTATTTCCCGCTTCCATGTGATAGACCGGTATTCCCATGCGCTTCGCCGGTATGGCACTCAACGCGCTGTTCGTGTCGCCAAGAATGAGGAGTTTGTCCGGCTTTTCACGCATCAGCAATTGCTCTGTCTCAGCAATGATTCTGCCGATTTGTTCTCCGAAGGACAATGCCTGAATACCCATAAAGTGATCGGGCTTCCGAACCTTCAAGTCGCGAAAGAAAATATCATTCAGCGATTCCGTATAATTCTGCCCGGTGTGGACAAGTATGTGGTTGGCAACCTTGTCGAGTTTTCCGATCAGCACACTCAGGCGAATAATCTCCGGGCGCGTGCCAAGTATTGTCATTATCTTCATCGCAGCAGCTCATCGTCAAGTTTAAAAGTGTCTGAAAGCAACAATTTTTGTCTGCTCAAAAGTTCTGCCAAACTTTCATACTCCATAACGCTGTCTGCAGAGCTATATTCCTTGCTTAGGGCAATACTTTCAGAGGGGTTGGACGCAATTTCCGGTAATATCGCTTTGATGGCATAATATTTTTCGCGATCAACGGTGCGGTAACTCTCTTCATCGGATATGAGAATTTCGTGGATTTTTTCACCCGGGCGAATTCCCATGATCTTCGTCGAAATACCTCGATCGCCGATTAAAATGTTTGCGATGTCAATCACGCGTGCAGAAGGAACTCGGGGAATATATGTTTCGCCGCGGCTCGCATGGCGCACACCGGCAAAAATTACATCAACGGCGTCATTGAGGCTTAAGAGGAAACGTGTCATATCTTCTGTTGTAATTGTGATCGGTCCACCCGCCTTGATTTGACTATGAAAAAGCGGAATGACAGAGCCACGAGATGCAAGAACGTTCCCATAGCGAACGCAAATAAAGCGAGTGTTGGGGCAACTCAGATTTGCCGTAATAAAGACTCTTTCTTGTATTGCTTTCGTCATTCCCATGACATTCACCGGTTTGCATGCTTTGTCCGTCGAAATTCCGACGACAGTTTCGACGGGAAGCCTATTTTCCCGGATCGCCCGAACAATATTCTCGGGTCCTGTGATATTTGTCTGAACGGCTTCGTATGGAAAATACTCGCAGGATGGGACCTGCTTCAATGCGGCAGTGTTAAAAACAATATCGGCATCTTTCACTGCGGATGCGACGCTATGGAAATCCCTTACATCACCAATTCTGAATTCCACAAGCTCTTCAAAATTGTGATAGATAATCTCATCGGTCGCAACAGTTCTGTTCTTATAAGCCAGGCGCATATCATGTTGCTTGGCTTCATCACGGGAGAAAATGATGATTTTTTTGGGCTTCCCCATTTCATTTGTCAAAATCCGACGGGTGAGTGTTTTACCAAGAGACCCGGTGCCCCCGGTGATCAGAATAGTTTTTCCTGCTAATTTCATATATACCCTTATGGTATTATTGATAATGTGATCGTTGATAGTCTTCGTACATATCTGTAATCATTGCATCCCAACTTGCAGGTACAAAGCCTGTCGCCAAACGATATTTTGTTGAGTCAAGACTTCTATCGCATACAAACTTGTCGTAAGGCACAACTGTTGTACTGCGCCTGTAAATTGTATTAATGAGTTGTAGAAGATCGTATTTGGAAATTCGATCGGTGGAGACATTATATAATCCTTCCAGTGCGGGATAGTCTTTTACAATGCGAAGAATCTCACTGGCAAAGGTAATGGTCGGGAAACCGGAATAGATCGCCTTCGTATATCCTTGCACCTGCCCCGTTGTGTTCCGAAGGAACCAGTCAACAAGCGACACATGTGTGTTCAACTCATGACCGATCATCGACGTCCGCAACGTAAGAGATGGTGCATAGGGTACTTCCCCGAGATATTTCGACCGTCCATAGAGATCTTCGGCATCGGACGCACTCTCCTCCGTGTACATTCCCTGTTTCCCTGAAAATACACAATCCGTGCTGATGTGAATTAGCCGCACCTTCATTTCAGCGCATAATTCCGCGAGCTGATGCGGAAGGAGCGAATTGATTCCAATTGATACCTTGTGATTCTTTGCATTCCGGAATTGCTTAATGATACCAATGCAATTAATAACAACATCCGGGCGAGTATTTGCAATTGTCTCTTTGATGGTATCAAAAGATGATGCGTCTACATTTGTGATCACATCATTGCTATCGAAGATTCGTCTATCCAGTAGCGCCTGGTCTAACTTGCGGACGGTTACTTTCGTCTCAAATCCTCTGGAAAACACCTGGTATACCTTGTGTCCAAGCATTCCTGCCCCGCCCAAAACGAGTATTTTTTTCGGCATGCGTCCGACTCCACGAATTTTACAACATATCCCAATTTGCAACAATATGATACAGCGATGTTGCGAAACATGTTGAGACTTGCGTCACACACGCTGTTGGCTATTTTTTCTTCCCAGATTCCTGAATTTCGCGTGTTTTAATGTTTGCATCGATGTCCAAGACAGAATTCTCTTCAAACGCCCGTCCGGAATGGAACAAAAAATATCGGGGGTCTGACAACCCATATTTTGTCTGGAAAAAATAAAATGGAATCGTCTGTGCGGTCGTCAACACGCTATCAGCGGTATGAACGAAGAAATTTCTGATCACGTTCCCTGCATTTTGCGAAATCGCAATTCCTTGAAATCCGGCTCCCCCATTCGAGGTAGTAAGTGCAATCGTGTTGTGTACGTCGTAGCTGTCTAAGTTGTTCACCGTAACATTGCAGCCGTCATTATATAGTCCCCAGTCGGACGACTCAAGATGAATATTACAAAAGCTTAGATGACTATATACTGATCCGACAATTTTGATATTGCATTCCCTCCCCTTGGCGAGGCCAAAATGAGACTTCACATTTACCAGAGAAGCATTTTGAATCGTGTTTTGTCCCCGGCCAATATTCCTTATGAAGATGTTCGAACGCTCGCGAATAACGGCTGCATTCCCGGAGGCAATATGAAGATCCTGTATCTTGAAATTTTGACATCCGAAACCTTCAAGCATCAGGCCCACGGTCGTATAGTTCAGGATTGCCAAATGCTCAATTCTAGAAAGTTCCTGCAGATTATTTGAATATATCGCGATTGGAACACGGTCACTACAATTTATTTCAAAGCCGGCCAAGCCGTGTCGGAAATCATATCGTCCAGTTTTGTGGTCAAAATCTCTTCCAACTTGAATCATGACGGAATCTGCAAAATTAGATGTTGCAGTCATCCGCGTCCATTGCTCGCCACTACCCTGAAGTAACAGGTAGTTCGGAACCATAATGCGTTTCGATAATAGATAGTTGCCCGGTGGGAAAGTAATGACACCTTGATCCAGGGACTGAATGGCTCTCTGGATGGCTTCATCATCAGCATGGTGTCCATCTGCAAAAGCACCCCACCATTGAGGATAGATAACCCGGCACTTTGTGTTCCGATACAGTGATATCTGACCCGGGCCGGAAAATATTTCATACATTCCAGCCACGACCTCTCCTTCAATCTCGATTTTCACGCCATCGACAGCATAAAAACTCCCCCCATTGTCAAACGTCATCGTAACCCTCCCCGGCACTTTCAATGAATGCAGGAAAAGACATCCCACATCTCCAACAACGATCTCAACGTGAGATGAATCCGCCTCTAGTATTTTCCTGAGTTGCTCAGACATATCGGTACCGGCGGCACTCTCATGAAGAAGATCTTTCAATATGATTTTTCGAACTGATCGATTATGGACCACCTGTCCATTTATATTTCCGGACATCAATTCTATGCCGAGCAGGAAAACAACTATGCGGCAAATTACATGACTAATCTTCATGGCAGGATCCTTTCATGCTATTAGTGTTTTATAGAGGGTTACTATCTTCGTGGCATGCTTTTCCCATGAATCCAAATCGTTCTTAATCTGAAGTGCCACTTTTCCTAAGGCTCGAATTCTCGATGGCTCCAGCAGCAAATCAGCGATGGCCCGATGAAAGTCTTCCGGTGTGGGATTTTCGACGATGATGCCATTGACATTGTGTTCAACGAGTTCCGGGATTGCTCCCCGCGAGGTGGTCACAACACATGCACCTTGAAGCATTGCCTCCAGCACCGCAAAACAAAATGTTTCATGTGTGAGGTATGGTAGTACGACAATCGTATTCTCGCCGACATATGATTGAATGTCGCTACGCGCTGACCAACCATGCAATGTAACATTCGAGTTTGTCCCCAGCAATTCTTTCACTCTGGGAAATTCAGGACCATCACCAAACACGTGGATAGGGACAGAAAAGCTTTTTACCGCTTCAGCGAAAATCGCGGCACCCTTATGAGGCACCATTCTGCCGACAAAGACGATATTGACGTCCCCTAATGACAAATGGCGGGCTTCTGATTGTTGTTCAAGGATCGGGTATCGAATGGCAGTAAGCTTATGAGTGAACCTCACATTCTTGCTAAGCAAATCAAAAGCGAAGGCTGATGGTGCATGAAAACGGTTCACACGGCCGATAAAATTCATAGCATGCCATGCGAACATTTGAAGCGATGTAGCCACACTCAATCCGAAAGAATCTTGCTTGCACCGTTCAATGAGTGGATACAGAGAATTGCCGTGTAAGCATCTAATGCATGGCTCCCCTGAATGGTCGGAAAAAAAACCTGCATTGCCGCAGAGGATCTTATAGTCATGCAGAGTGTAAAGAAGCGGCAGTCGCAAACCCTTGAGAGCTAATCCCACTGACAACGTAAAGTACTGGTGGATGCCATGAATATGGATGACATCGGGTGAACATCCTAATAACAATGATCGAAAACTTCGGAGGGCTGCCCGCGAATAGAAGTTCTTTTCCAGTTCATTGGCATCTGTCGTCTCATATTCCTCACAAATGGAAGATTCAATAGAATCCTCCTCTCGTGCTGTAATTTTGACGAACTTTGAATTTTTTATTGTAAAGACGATCACCGTATGTTGTAGCCTCTGCAATTGCCGTGCTAACAGGAATGCATACAGGCCATCGCCCCCGCTCTCTTGGCTAAAACGTGGTGTAATAAAAAGAACTATCATAAGGCAGAGGTGGGATTGTTTGCTGCGTCGTGATTCTTCAGTAGATGCTTGAGCCTCTGCAAGAGTCGAACCGGAAGAACCGGGGATAACACTTTCTGGATAATCAATGAGGCATCCATGAGCAGGTATCGCATATGAACCGAAAAGGCGCTATTCATTCTATGATTGAGTGCGATACACTTGAACTCGGCAAACGATTTCCGAATATTTCTTGCGGAATAGCCATCAAAGGAATATTTTGCAACGAGAATATCCGGCTCAACTTGAAACACCGCATTTGCCTCCAGCGCCCGCAAGATCCAATCATAGTCCATCCCGAATCGCAGTGTGGTATTAAAATTTCCGATTTTCATAAATAGAGATCTTTTTGCGAGCATCGCCTGGTGACAAACAAAGGGGACAATAGTCTCTTTTTTGTCTGGATATCTGGCTTTCGCTATGCGCGGTGGAACATTACTCTGCAAGACGATAACGCTTCCATAAATGACATCCGCTGTTCTGCTTCGTGCATTCCAGCGTTCAGACAACGCCTGCAGAACATTCTCCAGATATTCGTCATCAGCATTCAAAAATGCCAGTAAATCGCCTGTGGCGTGCATGATCCCTTTGTTAAAAGCTTCTGCAATCCCATTATCATTCTCTTGAATAAACAGCGAAATACGACCCGCGTACTCTTTTATGATTTCTGCCGTACCGTCAGTCGAGCCTCCGTCAATGACGATATATTCCAAATTCTTGTAGTCTTGCCGCAACACGCTCTCTATACACTTCCGAATCGTGTGTGCTGAATTCAATACTATTGTAACTACTGATATTTTGGGTGCATCAACGGACATGATATCTAAGTCGCTTCTGTGTGCGTTTCAAAGATGGTTTGCTCTGCGGAAATAAAAACAAACAACGGTATATAATAGAAAGCAACCGACCACGCTTGGGTGTAAAGCGTAAAAATGAAAGTAGTGGTAGCAAGCAAAAGAATCACTGAACAAAAAGCACGGTGGCTCACCTCCAAATCCATCATCGCTTTTTTCAAATACCTTACAACAAAATACCCGCTCGTCAACAGTTGGGCAAGGAGCCCCATAATGCCTAACTCCCCGATATTCGCAACTGTTTCCGTATCCTGTTTATCTACCGTGGAGAGATCTTCATTTTCATTGCCTCGTAAAATCAATGAGGAAAATTCCGTTTTCTGATCGGACGATACAACGTTTAAGAACATTGTCGGACCTACGCCAAACCAGACACCGTATCGTCCATTCGCCGCAACTAATTCATAAGAAGTAATATAGCCGGCAAGTTTCATGACACTTTCAGGGTCCAAAATTCCTTGCGCGTAATTCTCTAACGGTGCCAATATTCCGCCAAATTGGTTTTCATTGATCACATCATAGACTTGTATCCCGACTGCGAGGGCGAGGGCTACCGTTATGAACTTCCATTTGTTGGCTCGCAATTTCGCGTCGGTGCGTCCTTTTACTAGCGCGATAAAGAATATTATCACGAGCAACATTCCTGTGATAATGACAAATGCTTTCGAGGAGGATGAGAACGGTTGAATAAGAAATAGAAGAAATTTTCCAAAGCCCCCTTGCCCCAAAAAATATTGAATTAGAAAATAGATCGAACACGTCAATGACAATGCCGTAAGGTGCTGGCTAAATGTAACGCCCAAAAGCCCGGACGCCAGATCAAAATAGTCCGGGATATACCCGGTGGGAGTAACTTGCACTGGAAGGACGAATTGCTGGAAAAAAGCAATGATCCCATTTGATCCAATGATGACAAACAGAAGCGTAATGAGTAAGCGAAAAAGAACTTTGTTGGCCTTCAAGGAAAAGATAAGCAATGCAAATAAAAACCAACGAAAATAAATCAAAAAATATTGCAAGAAATCCATTGCCGCCACGTTGTTTGCCATCGCCGAGATAAACGCAATACTGCTCCATCCGAAACAGAACAAGAAGAAGAATTTTAAACTTTTCAGGTTCTTTTTCTCCGATGCGATCAACAGCACAAACGAAGCCGAAAGCATTGCTATATTGATATAACGAATCAAAAAATGGGACTCGTCAACACCGAGCAAATGATAGTGAAACGCACCGCGTCCCACAAAATTCCAAACGATAAACATGATGATAAGATAATCAATCTTTCGGTAGACCAACGCCGCCACAATTACGATGTACCATGTAATCAAAATATATGGTCCGAAGAAAAAACCGGGGAGCAATGACGCAAAAGCACCGAAGTAGATACCCAGTGCCTTTTTAATTTCCGCTTTATTTTCAAACAATATCTGGCTCACATCGAACTCTCAATGTTTCTTGACGCCAGCAACCGGGCGTATAGAGTTTCTACCTGTGCGATGATTTTGGGCGAAGCATGATTCGTCTTTGCCAGCACATATCCGGCTTCACCCATGTTTGTCATCATATCTGCATTTTCAGCCAATGAAACTATTGCCTGTGCCAGTTCCTGAGGATTTCGGGGAGAAACCAATATCCCATTGCCACCGTTTTTCAATTGTTCCTCTATACCGGGCAGATTGGATGCGACAACTGGTTTCTTCATAGCCCCTGCTTCCAGTATTGGGCGCGAGAAGTGGGGTTCCACTGCCGGAAAAGCCACAATATCACAAGCGCTGTAAGCAACCGCCATATCTGTTTGAAAGGGCAGGCAGAGGCAGACATCGTTCAGTCGATACTTTTCTACGCTTTCAAAGAATTTTTGGGAAATAAACTTTATTCCCAATACTGACAATCCTTTTTTCATAAAGAATTTTACATTTCGCTTCGCTTTGGCCGGCACAATGCTGCCGGGCATCAAGCAACAAACCGAATCGAATCTTTTCTGCACAATGGAAAGAGCCTGCAGCAAGGTCAATACTCCTTTGATTTCCATGATACCGCCAACATACAGTATGATTGGGAATTTGCCCTCCAATGCGTGTTGTTTCACGAAACCTTCCGATGGTGTACGATAATCAAATTCGGCAAAGTTAACAAAATTCGTAACAACGTCGCCCGTTCGATTCCCGATCCATTCTCTCTTGGCAGTTTCTGTGAGAAAGATCCCGCAGGTTGGCCAATGCGATAAAGCATACCGAATGAAGTTCTTTCGCAATCCAAACAGGCCCTTTACGGGGTGTTCCCGTACATGCCACACAACCGGGAATGCTGCATTCCGCAGTGAAAATGCAGACCATAGAAGAACGACAGAATTCAAGTGCACGATATCTGGATTCAATTGACGAACGATATTTCTTGTTGCATAAATTGATCTCAGGCCCAGATACATCTGATAGATAATCTGAAACCAAAGCCAAGGCTTGAGAACGGAATAAGATTTTGCAGTTGTATGCTCAAATGTACTTATTCCCTTCGCATTGACGACGGCAATACCCGCATCACCATAAAGCCTCTGCAATTTTTCTGATGGCCGAATGAGTACAATTGTTGGCTCGTAGAGCTTTCGGTTCAAATCCCTGGCCAGGTACAGCAAACTCATGGAAGAACCGCCGATCTCCCCTGCATGATGCATGAAAACGATCTTGGAGGGATTCTTCATAAAACGCTTGACATCGCGTTATTGCGATAAACACTTGTCGGAAGTTCTGCCGGATTAGTATCGAAGAAAGCAAGAAGAACAAAATATGCCCAGTCTCGGAAACTACGGAGCTTCTTTTCCTTGAGTAATGTACGCGTAGTATGTAGATACTGTGGATGGAATATGGCATCCGCCGTTGCTGAAGAAAAAACAGATCGGGCATAGTCATTCAGATCTTCATTCAACCAATCTACGAGCGGCATTTCAAATCCCATTTTCTTTCGTTTGGCGACAAACGGAGGTAAAATATCCTTGATGGCTTCGACAAACAGGCGTTTCGGGTTGCCGTTTGCTTCTTTAAGATTCGATGGAAGCGCAAATGCATGTTCCACCAAAATATGGTCCAACAATATAGGCCGTAGCTCCAAAGCGTGAGCCATGCTCATTTGGTCGGCGTCACGCAGCAATGTATCTCGAAGATAGGTTGAAAATTCAAAAAAAGAAATTGCTCGAAACACATCATTTTTTTCGAGTCGAAAAATCTCGAAACGCGATGTATTATTCTGTTCAAAATTCAATTGAACAAGCAGCTGAGGGGATATGATGTTTTCAGTTTGGAGAGAATGCAATCGACGAAGTGCAAGGATCCTCTCCTGTTCTGACGAAGAGAGAGTGTTCAGGAACGGATAGATCCTGAAGGGAAGTAAATTTTGCGTGGAATGTAACAGAGAGTGCAGGAAACGATTCCCTTTGGGGAAGATCCGGGCAGAATTGGTGATTCGGGAAAAATGCGGATATCCTCCAAACAATTCATCCCCACCCAATCCCGACAATGCTACCTTAACTCCCTGCCGCGCAAAGAGCGAAACAATAAACGTATTCAGACCGTCTGCACTCGGTTGATCGATGTAGTTCATCATCGAATGAAAATGCCGCGCACCATCAGCCGGAGAAACAAGAATTTCCGAATGATTGGTGTGGTAATACTCTGAAACTCGCTTTGCCCACGTCAGCTCATTTCTTCTTTCCCCATATTGAGAAAAGCCGACGGAGTACGTCTTTATTGGTTCGCTGGTTATTCTTGTCATAAGACCAACGACGGCACTCGAATCAATTCCCCCACTGAGAAACGCACCGACGGGCACATCTGCTACAAGATGGTGAACTGTAGCATCTTCGAGATTCTTGCGCAGTAAACTTACAGACTCTTGAAAAGAAATCTTCTTATACTCGTTCTGCAGTTCAAGAGTGCTATCATACAAATCCCAGTATTTGCATATCGTCAATTCACCCTCACCGATTGTCAAGTAGTGACCGGGGAGAAGTGCGTGAATATCAGCGTAAATCGTCCGCGGCTGGGAAACTGATCCGTACTGCAGAAAATCTGCAACTGCTTCTGGGCTGGTGCGCCTCGATGGGATACTGCTTGCAACAATTGCCTTCACTTCCGAAGCAAATACAAATACATCATTGAATTTTGAATAGTATAATGGCTTAATGCCTATTCGATCTCGAGCTATAAACAAATTCTTCTTCAGCGAATCCCAGATAGCAAACGCGAACATACCCCTCAACTTATGGAGCAATTGCGCTCCCCATTGGGCATACGCCGCCAATATGACTTCAGTATCAGAGTGAGAGACAAAAGACTTGCCTAATAATTGCAGCTCTTTTCTAATATGTTCATAATTATACACCTCGCCATTGTAGCAAATCCAATATCGACCATTCTCGAACGACATAGGTTGATGCCCAGCTTTGCTTAGATCAATAATCGAAAGACGGCGATGGCCAAACATGACCTTCTGCTCGTCATTGATGTACAAACCTTCATCATCCGGTCCGCGATGTTGGATTTTATCCAACATCCTTCGTAAGACAGATTGATCAACTACACCAATTATTCCGGCTATTCCACACATAAAATATGCACCGATTATTGTAATGAAGAAACCATTTTACAAACACACGAGATAATCACCGGCAGAGCATTTGGTGCCAATTGAGTAGCTTGCCTTCCGGTGAGCCACGTCTCAAAATAGAAGAAATGCAATCCCGAAAAAATAGGAGCATTACGACCGCAAGATTTGTGACAACATCATTTTGCCTGACACTCTCGGCGTTGACAAGAACAATCTTTCTGCAATTCGACATCAAACATGTTGATAACCACTTTAAGGTGCCTGTCTAGGAGACATTGTTTCAGAAAAAGACACACTCACAGAAATCGTACCTTGTTCCGATCGAAATGGCAATCAGGCACACAAAAAGGGCGATCCCATTGAAGGTCCTCATTACTCCAAATTCTGAGAATAAAACCAATGTCTATGCACAAGGCCTTTGTGGTTTGCAGTTGAGCCAATATATTTACCGCGCCCACGCCTGCACTTATGAATATCACATCATATTTGTGCTCAACCGCTGACACGTCAATTACATCGAACATGGATTTCGTCTTTGAGATCACCTGTATATCCGCGACTTTTGCACCTCGATGAATCAAATATTTTTTCACATTAGCTGGATTTTCGACGAATCCGCTTAGCACAAGAATTTTTTTGCCGACAAAAAGCCAGTTGTTTTCCGTACTCCGTAATAATGCATACACAGCATAGACATGGATGTAATTATTTTTGTGAAATGGGATGCAATTTCGTTCGAACCAATCGATTATATATGGAAAATGTCTTCGATACAATGCGCTATCATCAAGACCAAGAGCCAAATACCCTTTGTGGGCTACAATTTTGAGTGACTCAACAAAGATCTTTTTCGCTTCATCATACTCATGATCGCTGTAGCTCTCATAGCCAACTTCCAAGTATCCGCTGCGATGTAGCTTTCTTTTTTTCAATGCTAGCCTCAGGGCCTTTTTTATAACCTCTTTAATAGTAAGACGGGTCCACGGGGTCAGATCGAGATAATTCCCTGCGGCAAACGAATATTCTCCATCTCCCATTCTGTAAATTGGAAAATAAATCTTCGTGGCAAGGGCATCCTGCATAGAGCCAATAAAAGTCTGGTACCAAATACGTGAATCAATGCTTTCAAATGTATAAGCATTGGCAACACCCAATTGGAGATGTTTTTGAAACTCCGGAAAGTTCAGCGGAGTTTGAGGTTTAAGTAGGCTGCTTATCATCTTTGCTATTTAGATGTTGGTCCGATAGTGATGTCAGACGACCCAGAAAGGATTCATCTGCCCGGGTTGTGCAGCAAATGAGAAGCCGACACGCAGCGCTAGCTGCTCGGAAACGCCCATTTGAAAAACTCAAATCCCTCTTTCCTTGCCATGGAAGAAATCGCCAATAAACTGCAAATATATACTATGGAGTATGCAGCGACAACCAGGCCAAATGAAAACCATGTCGACGGACTCTGAGTGGAAAAAAGTGCTATGGCAACAATAGAAATTGATCCGACTTTTGCAGCTTCGCTCGCTATGTCCAACGCATCTCTGCGATTCATTCCTATCAACCGTCGAAGGACGCGGGGATAGTACCATCCCGAAACGAGAAATACTCCCGCTAGGGGGGCAAGGACAAGACCCAGTAATCCCCAGAGTTTGATGCCGGCGTACGCAAAGAAAATATTGGCAATGCTTTGGAAAACGCCTGCGCGGCTAGTTCCTTTGATGTCGCCCAGGGAAAAACAAATATTGCTTAAAGAATTGGAAAAGACTGAAATAAGTAAAACGACGCATAACAGAATACTTATGTTCGCCCCCGCAAAGAATTTTTCGCCAACCCACAATTTTACAAATGAATGATTAAATGCTACAAGACCGCCGACAATTAGAAAAAGAAACCAAATCAGAGCTCTAAAAAAGCGAAGCAACAGCTCCTTCGCCTTGGCAACCTGGCCGGAGCCCATGACATGGGCTAAACCTGGAATCATCGCGATAGCAGGCCTCTCCGTAAGCATTCTGCTGGTATCCGGCACTTTTCGTGTAACATCCAGGATGGGCGCAATTGCTGTGCCCAACACTCTCGCGACCATTACGGAATCAAGATTTGCGGAAATCACTCCCGCTGCTCTTGAGAAGAAGGTATAGGATATAAGTTTTGCCAATGCGGGCAGTTCTTCAAGAGAGGAAGAGAAACCCATCTCTTCCTTTGAAAGACGCCATACGAAATATATGATGTGTCCCAGGGTATAGCCAATACCACGAAATATTCCACCGTAGGCAATAGAGAAAAGCCCGTAGCCATGGGTGAGAAGAAACACCGTTACCACAATACTCAAAGACGTTACAACCACCTGAATAATTCCCACCCAAAAGCTTCCCAAAAGGGCGAGATTGATCGATGCAAAAGAGTACGAAACCACCGACAAAGACGTACCTATTGCGGCGAGAATAAATGCCTCTTGTAACAACTCCTGATCGGAAGTTGATAACGAACCAATAATAAAACTTAAAAAATGTGAGGCCACGAAACCCGACGCAATAATGAGAACGCCGACGATAAACGTTAGCAAGAGCCCACTTGCTATTGTCGATGTGGCAGACCGGAGATCCTTCTTTCCGTATGCAAGCGCAACCCGTTGTTGCAGAATTGTTGAGAGCCCCGGATCAATCAATGTGAGCCAGATAAGAATATTTCCCGTTGCAAGCCAACCACCATAAACCGGCGTGGGGACATATTTCAGGTACAGGGGGATGAGCACAAATCCCGAAATAAATGCAAGGAATGCATAGGAATATTGAAATACAAGATTCCACCGAGTTGCGTCTGTTCGAGTCGGAATGTGAAAACTCATACCACCCCTTCATTTTCTTTCAGCTCATAAGCGGGAATTGAAAGAGGGGTTATGGAAACTCTTTTGAATCTGTTCTTGATGACGGCAGGCATACCGCTCCATCGCAGTCTAAATCTGCCGAGATCTTCGCTCGTAACCATGAGTCTGGGGAGTTGCTCCCGATGGGTTCGATGATCCGTAAAAATATTTCCCGGCTTTGTTGTAGTTGCTGTTCGCAATCCGAAACTGGTCATGACCTCAAAAACTTCCCGGCTGACTCCCCCACCCGGATAGCAAAAGTGTTGAACAGCTGTTCTCGAGTATTTACTGATCATTGAAATCGAATCGCTGATCTCGGCAACAATATCTCCTCGCGTCAGGGTATGTAATCGTCTATGAGTTACAGTGTGCGCGCCAATTGTGATATTCGTATCTTGACTCATTGCCGCCACGTCATCCCATGACATCCGGAAGTTGTCCGAAAAAATCTCAACTCGTAGTCCCTCCTGCACGATCTCATCCCTTAATTCGGGCCACCGTCCATTTTGCACGATCGAATAGAGCTCATTATAGACCCTTGTTTTCATTCGGTCAGAGGCCGTATCATATGTAAGAGTTTTACCGTCCCTCTCCACCTTCAAAGACGAATTTCTTCTGATGATTTCTTCGAGAATATAGTTTGCAAATATCTCATTATTCAATCCCCGTTCGCCGGCGATGACATATATAGCCATCGGGATATTGTACTTTTTGAAGACTGGATATGCGAGTTCGTACGTATCGCGATATCCATCATCGAATGTGAAGCAAACAAATTTTCTATCAGGCACCTCGCGATTGATCAAAATTTGATATACGCGGTCAAGAGAAACAATATCTACATCCTCTTCCAGAAGCATCAATATAAGACTCTCAAGAAACTCCGTCGAAATCTCGAGAGAGCTGTTTGGTCTGAAAGAAAGCGCACCCGCTCTTTCATACACTCTATGGAACCCCAAAATGGTCCCGAGGCCCCCATAGACTGGCTCAGCCAGAGTATACGCCCTGCTGATAGAAAGGAATCGCATCAGCATATCAGAAACTTTACCCATAAAAAATAACGTTGACCGGATGAAAAAAACATCAAATAGGAAGATCAGAGAGTATCACTTCAGAGTATAAAAAATCAATTCTGTCTTTTCCAATAAGTCTATTCAAATAGAGTCGCTTTCGATCGGTACGAAGTTTAATCCCCCACGACGGCTTCACATCATGGAGAAAACGCGAATCGATCAGAATGATAGGAGCCCACGTGTGCAGCAAGAGCTTAAGATGCAGCTTACGAATACCCTGTGCGAACAATTTTTCATCACTGATATAGTAAATGTACGTGACAGGAATTCCCTTTTTCACTTTCTTTCCATAAACAACATAGCAATAGTCACCATTCTCCTTATCAAGAATGACTGCATTGTCGACACCAAGCCCTTTATGATCGTCGAATATGGCGCGATGATTTTCGCCAAGCAAAGATCGAATATCGTCTGGCCGCATGATAATCTCGAGACGCGGTGTATTTTGCCAAGAGAAGAAATTGAATATTCCCAACGGAACGACATAATGCTCGTCGAGAAGCTCGAAGCCCAGTTTCTTATATATCGCAACGGCCCGTTCGCTTCCTCCATGAATGGTGATGATATGGTCTTTCATCTTCAAGACAGGATACAGCAGACGGAGACTCTGGTTTCGAAATTCCGGTTTCACCATCCACGTCGTCAGGTTGCAGAATTTGTATGTTCTGCCGTCAACAATTCTCTTGCTGAAAATTGTACCGAGAAAGCCGACGACATGTCCCTCATTCTTCAGAATGAATCCGTTGTAGTTTTCTTCCCGTTTCCAAGCATATGAAAAAATTTTTCTCCAGAATTTCCTTCGCACCGGCGAATTCTCCGCCAAAAGGTCATCAAGTATTGATTCAAAAGTATCTTCAGTAGCATTTACAAGTTCTGTCATACTCATGCAAAAACTTCAGTTATTGTTAGCAGCGTTCCGTTCTATAGCAGAGTCGTCCGTGACTGCCGCATCATTACATTCTGAGGTGACCCGGCTTTTGAGATGGCTCGTTTCATTCTTCAGCAACATTTCCTACAGCGTTAAATCTTTTTTTCTTGAACCGTTCATTATGCTGATCTTCTTGGACAATTCTGACTTTGACGGGCACCATAAATTGCTGCAGTCGTGAGCGGCAGAAGGATTTCAACTCGGTCGCAAACGCTTTGTGGTCTATAGCGTTCAACAGTCGTACATTGGCGCATACGATATTGCCGGTGATCAGATTTTTCTCACCATAGACGAGTGCTTCAACAACGTTTTCCATTTCAAGGATAACGCTTTCCACTTCAGCCGGATAGACCTTATTTCCGCCCACATTTATCAATTCACTCTTTCGGCCCAGGATGTGTATATACTCTCCATCCACCTCCACAGCATCCCCCGTCATGAAAAACCCATCATCGGTGAAAGGACTTGGGGCATTCAAGTAGCCCAACATTGCGGAGTCGGCTTTAATCTGCAGCATTCCGTCAACAACACGTGTTTCATATCCTTCGCCGCCGATTTTCACCATGAGGGAATCGTTGCTCTTTGATTTTGCCCGAAGCACACCGAGTTCTATCAGTCCATAGGTTTGTTGAATCTTAACCTGAGGGAATACCGCTACCAGCCTTTTCAATGTAGAATCAGGCATCGGCTCACTTCCGTATGTTATCACCTTGAGACTTTCCATATTGTGACGTTTGTATGCCCCACCCAGAAACAGAAGATTTAAAAACGTGGGAGAAGCAGGCAGAAGTTCAATGTGATATTTTTCTATAAAGCGACAGACGCTATCTGGATTTCTGTCTTGCAGAGTAAGAACAACTCCTCCGTTGGACAGAGTATGGAACATGGTGTTGAGTCCCCCCCAATGGTCAAACAGGAGGAAATTCACCGTCCGAAGAGCTGTCCGTTTCGATTTGAATTTTGTCAACAGCCGGGAAAACATATGTACCGCACCTTTGGGATCCCCAGAGGTGCCTGAAGTGAACAAAACCAAACCCGCGCAGGATTCGCCCCGAAGTTTTGCATAAATGTCGTGAGCAGCAATATGATTGTTCCGCTTAATGGAGATTTCGTCTGCGTCGTCCACTGTAAGGATGACTTCGGCTTGGGCAATATCGATCTTCTTTTGATTATTCTCTGTGTTTCGGTTCATCAGAGGAACGATGATCGCTTGTGCCTCAATCAATGCAAGAAGGAGAGCAATTGAGTTTGGCGTGAAGTCGCCAATAAGGCCGGTCACCGTGCCCGATTCAATCTCGTTCATCTCGAGGTACCGGAGCCAATGAGACACCCTGTCCAGCAGCCACTGATAGGAGTATTCCTTGTCGTTCCAAATAATCGCCGTTGTATTTTTTTGCTGTGAAAAAGTCTCAATAAGAAATTCAATCGCCATTGCCCTCATCCTTCTTCAAAATCTCATTATGACAGAGCCCCATGAAAGCCCTACTCCAAATCCGGAAAGCAATATGATATCGCCCCGCTTCACTCTTGATTGTTCTATTGCATCTTTCAACAATATCGGGATAGAGGCTGAGACCGTATTGCCGATATGCGATAGATTTGAAAACACTTTTCGTTCTGGAATTTTCAGCTCCTTCACAAGAGATTCCAGCGTCATTTTGCTCGCTTGGTGGAACAGAAACAGATCGATCGTATCGACGGACAAATTGTTCTTTTCCAAAAGAGAGAGTATGCTGGTCGGCACCGTTGTGGCAATGAACCTCCAAACTGCGAAACCATTCATATGAATATCATGAGGTGTCAAATTTGCCTTGTTCGAGTCCTCGTTCGCCGGATTGACCATATTATTTTGCGGTAGACGGCAACCTCCTCCCGGCACGTAGAAGCAATTAAAATCTTTTCCGGAAGTTGAAAGAGAAATGTCCACGATGTCCGAAGCTGATTCGTCAGACGTGATGATACTTGCAGCCGCAGCATCTCCGAAGAGCACTCTTGTCGACCTGTCTTTCTTATTTATCAATTTTGAATAGGTATCGGCGTTGATGAGGAGAACATTTTTTGCAAGACCGGTCGCCAAGAGTCCTCGCACGATCGCAAGACCATAAATGTATCCAGAACAAGCCAAATTGTAATCAAAGGCAAAAACCCGTGAAGAAAAGCTAAACTGTTTATGTACTAAAAACGCATTGGATGGCATTATGTAGTCAGGAGTTTGAGTACAGAATACGATGCCATCGATTGTCGCTGGGCTTAGATCAGCATGCGCGAATATTTTTTCACAGGCCCGAATAGAAAGATCGAGAGCTGTTTCTTGATCACCGGCAATATGTCTTTCGATCACACCCGATTTGGCTTGGATGTTATCCATCTCCCAATCAGGATTCTCCAAGGCCAAATCAGCATTGGTTTCCACCCGTTCTGGCAACGAATACTCAATCCACTTAATACTAATTCCCATTCAAAGCCTCAATAAGGGCGGCATTACCGGCAAGCTCATCCTGTATCGTTGACGTGTCACCATGTCCAGGATATAAAACTGTCGACCGCGGCAAGGTACATACCAGTCGAAGGGATTCCCGCAACTTCTCCCTATTTCCCCCCGGCAAATCCGTCCTCCCGATGTGACCCTTGAAGAGTAAGTCGCCGGTAAATACATTTTCTCCAATGCGAATACAAACGCTGCCCTCAGTGTGCCCTGGCGTGTGCAGTATTTCCAACTCCATACCAGCGAACACGAGCGTTTCGGTAGTGTTCCCAAGTTCAACGTCAATGTGGGGAATTCGTATTGTCGACGATTGTTCGAAAAGGGCTCTAAACGAATTTGCCCGTTTGAGCAGCCGACTGTCTGCGGGATGTAAATAGAATGGGATGTTATAGTATTCCTGCGCTTGTGCCACTGCGCCGACATGATCGAAATGACCGTGAGTATTCACAATTGCGCGTGGTGTGACCCGGGATTCTGAGATAGCAGCACTGATTGTTTCAAAATCAGCGCCTGGATCAATCAATAGTCCATCACATCCGTCGATATGAATTAGATAGCAATTTTCGTCCCATTTGCCAGTCGCAATTCGTCGCACTAACAAATTAGTCATGCGCCTGCAGCATAAAGTGTTTGTCCGGACAAAAAGTCTGCTTTGGGCGAAATAAAAAAATCAATGCAATAAATGACATCTTCAATATCGATGAGCGGGTCCAGAAAAAGATCGCTTGACATCTTGTCGATTGCATTCTGCTTAATTTCTTTTAACATTCCGGATTCTTTTACGAACGATAATCCTACAGTATTAATCGTAATCCCATTCTGTCCCATTTCCTTTGAGAGCACTCGAGAAAAATGTTCAATATATTTCTTGCTTGCACCATAGACGGACGTACCTTTGGTAGCCAATTTTACATGAATCGAAGAAATATTGACGATCCTTCCATATTTCTTCCGTTGCATAATTTTCACGGCTTCTTGTGTAACGTACATAGTCCCTAAAACATTAGTCTCAAGGACGGTTCTAAGGTGCTCAGCAGTCATTAACAGTGCGAAGTTTTGTGACGAGAGACCGGCATTATTAATCACTACATCAATCTTACCATATTTGTGGCGTATACCAACAAACATCTTCTTGACTTCATTTTCCTTTGATATATCTACTTGAAAATGTTCATAATTGGAAATATTCTGTTGTGGCGCCGACCTGCCGCATCCAACAACAAAATAGCCTTTTGTTGAATAGTGATTTACCAACATTAGGCCGATTCCCCTGGTATCGCCAGTAATCAGAATAATAGGAAGATCATTCATCTATTCAGATTTTTGTACAAGTTGTACGATGTATTCCTTAAGCGTCGTCACGGTTCGAAAAGGGCTATTCTCAAAAGACATGGCATTCTCATCGGCAAGTGAGACTGTCTGTCCCGTCTTCTCTTCAACCTTTTCTTCCACCATTACGATGAGATTAACGAGTCCCAATGAATCTAACTTACCATTTTCTCCAAACAAAACTGCCTGGGGCGTCCGTTCGATTTCAAATTTTCCCTTGTAGCTTATGTTAATTTCGTCAATGGCGCAATAAATTGCATCGAGAGCTTGTTCGTCAATTTCCATCGAGCATCCTTTTTCTTTTAATATTTTCTGCTATTCTGTTTTATCGAACGAAGATATCCGGCCACCTTTTCTTTTCCATATCTGCCGTACAGGACATATGTCATTGCACCGATCCCACCCAAAAAAAAGAAAGAAAGTACGATAGTGCCTCTTTTGGGAAAGGACTTTTTTGCAGCAGCGGTAGCCCAGTCCATGATATTGACAATTGGAACATTTTTCACTTCTTCGATCTTGATCAATTCGAATTGCTTTCTGAGTTCGGCGTAGAGCGCAGCATTAATTGTTACGTCGCGCATCAGTCTATCCTGTTCAAGCATCAGCTGGGGCGAACCAAGAATGACACGGTTCTTCTCGCGAAATTCTTTCGCCCGGTCCTCGCTGTTTGACAAATCCTGCCTCATTTCAGCCAGGCGCCCTTCAATAAACTTTCGTTGCTCTGATGCCGTGGTATTCCTTTTGGTTCGGAGAAATCTGTCGAGTTCTTTAAGCACCTGATTGATGATGTCTGCTGTCAATTGAGGTTCCGACTCTGTCAACTTGAGAGTCACAATCTGGAGCTTATTATCAATGGTTATCTCAAGGGCTTGGGAAAGTCCCTGATATGCCAATTGGTAATTCAATGGTTGGTTCCCATTTCTCAATTCCCAAAAAGATATCAAGTCAAGGCTGTCATTCTTTTTAATCGAATAATACTTGTGATAGATCACTGGCCTCAGTACAGCGTCGCTCTTAAGAATCGAAGGATAGAGCTTTGTTAGCCCACCTTCTCCTCCTACATTCACACCGGCAAGTGAGGCAAGATCGGAGATCCCACCTGGCAGCTTGCTTTTGTCGCTCTCTGGGAGAATTGTGGCCGTGGAAGTAAACTGCAGTGGCAGGAGCAGACTAATAACAATTCCGGCAATGGTTGCACCCATCGTCGCAATCGCTATAAATTTTCGACGCGACCAGAGCAAGGAGACGAAGGCTAACCAATTGATGGCGAGTGGATTGTTGTCAGGTTCGGCCATTACGCGAGCACTTTGTTTGTTATGTGAAGTGGCTCAAGCAGATCCGGTACGGTGATCTTCCGGTCTATTCTTGGAAATCGACTTGTTAGATTCTCATTTCGTTACTTGTACAATCGCTACAGTAATAGCAGCAAGACTTACGAGAGTCGTTGCAACACCCCCGATGATCGTCCAAGTCTTGTCTTCACGTTCGATCTTCGCGGGAACATAGATTGTACTGCCAGAGAGGATATCGGGATCCGGAAAGAAGCCCCACGATCTTTCCCATTTGCGCCCGTTGGGCAATGTGACGAAAATTCTTCCCTCATCTGCTGATTCTTTCAATCCTCCGGCCTGGCCGAGATAGAACGAAAGCGAAGCTCCCTTCTCATATATAACGGCTGAAGGGACTCCCACTTCTCCCCGCACATATACGATGCGAGGATCCCGTTCGATTGAAATCTCATCCCCTTCCTCCACTCTGATATTCGATAGCCCCGAAGTGTCCCGCAGTGCTGTCAGGAAATCTACAGGTACGAGTCCGGCTTTGCCAATAGAACGAATGAGTCTTGACCCTTCAAGGTAGGCACTCTCTTTGAGTCCGCCGGCACGATCAACAATATGGGCGATTTTTTCGTTTTCAGATTCAATCGCGTATGTGCCCGGGTACATGACTTCGCCCCGTACCGTGAGAAATTTCGTCCTTGTAAACTTGGGATTGCCCGGCACGAAAACGTAGTCGAAATCTTTGAGCACAAAGGCATCCGATCGCCCTGTCTGCCAGTAGTCTTTGGGCAGGAGGTATGTGTACGAATGCGTGTAGATCTTCTCGGACACTGTATCGGCTCTTGAAATAGTTACCAATTTCCCTTCCGATTCTTCAGTCAAACCTCCGGCAAGAACAATCAAATCCGCAACAGTCATATTTTCCGTTCGTACGAAAACTCCACCCTTTCTCACTGCTCCACCTATCGTCACCGACCGTTCAGGAAAGAAGTAGCCCTGATTGTAGATGACCACTTCATCTTCCGACTCCAGTTCGTAATTCTGTGTTGAATCCCCCGTCATCGCCTTTATAAGATTGAATGGAATTATTTCCCGTCGCAGATTGGGTAGAGTGCGAATGATATGAGCCCTTTCCCCGAAAACGTCGCTCAACAGACCATCAGCCTGCTTCACGAGATCGCTTACGGTCATTCCCTTCATAAGAGAGAACGTGCCCGGTTTTTTCACATTGCCGCTGATCGAGACTCTATTTTGGAAGAACTCATTAATCTTGAGAATTGACACAACATCACCATCTTCCAATGTGAAGTTGCTTTTCATCAATTCTTCCATACTCCCGAACTTGAGATCGATATCCAAGATGTTCTTTGTATAGTTTTTCCTTTCCGAGAAAGGAATGACTCTCTCAATATGGACCCTGTCATAATAAGCTACAAGTTCAAGTCCACCGGCAAGCTTGACAAGATCGCCCAACGTTTCAGTCTTTTTGAGCTCATAGATGGCTGGCCGCAACACATTCCCCGCGATTGCTGCCCGTTTCCCTGCAGGTTTCACAAAAATAACGTCCCCGTCCTGAAGGCGGACATCTCTGGATTTGTCTCCTTTGAGAACAAAGTCATAGAAATCGACAATTGAAATGATTTTATTCTCGCGCAAGACCTGAAGCTCACGCAAGGTTCCTCTTACGCTTGGGCCTCCCGCCACGTAGAGCCCCAGAAAAGAAGTGGACATCGATGAAATTGAGTAGCCTCCGGGCTTGTTTACTTCGCCAAGCACAAACACCTGCAAAGAACGCAACCGACCAAGTGATAATTCCATCCATGTATTTGCATCGGATCCCCCATTTCTTATCCCCGAATAGACTGTCGTCAAGCGCCGAAGAAGCTTTTCTTTTAACTTGTCAATCGTTATGCCCTGCGCGGGAACAGGGCCAACATTGGGGATCGTTATCTGTCCTTCGCGGTTGACAACAAGTGATTGATATAACTGCGTTTCTCCCCACATGGTGAGTATCACTTCGTCTCCCGGACCGACTAAATATCCGGGGGGTGTGGGCGCATTCAGGACGGGCTCGAACGTCGTTGCCGGAAAATTGAAGATATTATATCCAAACGGCGCCAATCCAGCTGCTCCAATTCGGCCTTGAAATCCGGGAAGTGCAAACGAGGACTGTGGGACGTTGACCGGTGCGATTTGCTTCTTCTGCTCCGGTGTCTGCTCCTGTTCAGGTTGGGGATTTTGCGGAGGAGCCGTTCCCGGGCTGGGCTGTTCAGATTGTATTCTTAAATACTGGTTCAAGTCGATGCCAAGAGACTTAGCTTTCGCTTCTGCCTCTGCACGAGTCAGACCTACTTCTTTGATTTTTGCATCGACCTGCTCCGGACTCATGGTCTGCAAAGCAGATTCTGCTTGTGTCTTCACCTGCTCTTTTGTCTGGGCGAAAATAAAACAAAAAGGCAGGAGGCAAAAAGCAAAAACAAAAAGAAATGGGCGTCTAGTCATTCTATGAGTCTGATTTGTGGAAAATGGAATGTCTCTTTTGGTAACAATGTGCATGTCACGAAGCTAAATTCCAGCTTTATGACTTAAAAATAGCAAATTTTCGCGGAAATGCAAGCGCGGGAGTGTGGCGGAGGTCACAAAAGTGTCTTTGTCATTTCGACCGCAGGGAGAAATCTTTCTTTTTGTTCAGATTTCTCAGTCGCGTTGCTCCTTCGAAATGACAAAAATGACTTTTCGTACAGCTTCAGAGTAATAAACTCCGTTTTGCGTAACATCAGTTACTCTCGGGAGGCTGCTTTTATATGCCAAAAAGTCGTTTGCGTTACATCTGCGGCAGTGAATTTTCTCTTTTCTCCAGAATGTCTCTGGCGATGCGTTGCAAATCATCCCCTCCCTCTCTGTCCGGAAACTCGGCCATCCAACGCACCCGCGAAAAATACTCCATGGGAAAACCGGCCAGCAGTGTACTTATTATCAGTGGATCGATGTAGGTCGTTTTCTCTCCTGCTTCGCGAAAAACATCTTCCCACATAAAAGTATACCTCCGGCAAAGGAACAAGATGTCCGCCACATCTTTCGGTTCTCCTCGTTCCAGCGCACAGATCTTATTGGAGAGAATATTCCACCAACTGTCAACCCGTGGGAACAACGCCAGTGTCTCTATGCCGTTCGAATGGAAAGGGATGTCATTCACAAAATCGACTTTCAGATCAACACTCTCTGAACTGCACAGTATTCTCGAGAAATCGTCTGATCGCTTCTCGATAGTGAACGTCATGTCTCGGTCTCGCAAAGCCCGCAGTGAATTGTCAACTTGAACGGAAAAATCGGCAGCATCGTTGACAAAAAAGTCAAGATCGTCGGAATATCTATGATGAAGATAACCCCGCCCCAAGGCGGTTCCACCCGTAAGATAAAAGCTCGTCTCGCATTGAGCGATGGCCGCAAGCACTCGATCCTGTAGAGGGTAGAGTTTATCGAGATAATATTCTTTTTGCGACGCCATATTTTTTCTTTAAATCCTTCGAGAATATTTTCCCCACAACTTCGTTTGAAAGGAGCTCCTCCAGATGATTCTTGCCGGCAAGATCGAGTATCTCATACCATGTCAATGACGAGAGCATGCGGGCATAAAGGCTGTGCCTATCCAAGTGCCCGATACGCGAAACATTCCCTTCCAGAAGATTCTGCAGTTCTTCTCCGGTGAAATCATAATCCCAGAAGAGTTTTTGGAGCTTTCGATATTTTTGGTCAGGCATCATCTGTTGGCATGAATGATCGCAACTCCCAACGCGGGGTAGCCGCAACCGAATGAAAGGATCAGTATTCCTATTGCATTTTGACTTCTGATGTGTCTCTTGCAGCGACCTCGCTTCGATTCTCTAAAATGCCACATATTCCTTCAGCATTTTCCAGAATAGTTCAAATGTAAACTCAAAGCGCTGGATTGCAGAATCCCGGACGAATTCATCCTTCGGCTAAGCCAACGATTTCCGCAATTACGCTAATGCGTTTCAAATTGGCTTATGGATGTATTCAGTTTCTTGTCCATCACCATAGTAACTCGATTCTCTGCAATGCATTATGTCTGGATACGTCTGAAACTCTACGAAAATCGACAATTTCGGTCGTATGAATGGTCGGAAGCTTCTCGGCTTCCCCCCTTAATCCTGCTGAACACTGTAAGAGGAATTTCGCTGTTCAGTTCAATACCGAAATCATAGTCGGAGCGTTCAGTGTTTGTTTTCGTCGCGCGCGAGCCGAAAACGAAAATTTTCGGATAATTCCGGCAACGCGTTCGGGTGTGTCCTGTTCGGAAAGCAAAAAGATATAGAATTTCAGCTAATCTATTTAAAAATAGCAAATTTTCTTGGAATTGCAAGCGAAAGAGTGTGGCGAAGGTCACAAACGGCGAAATAGCATCTGGGGATTATGAATCTTCATGCATGAATTGTTAGGTAGCGTCAGGCTTGCTTCGCTAGTTTTCTGCCACAGAATTCATAGCATTGGCATAAACAGGAATGGATCGCAGATGACGCAGATTCATGGATTGCGCAGATACTTCTGTCAATCATAAGACAATTATTCTGCGTTAATCCATGAATCTGCGTAATCTGCGTTACTCTTGCACCTTTGGTTCTGACGTATCTGCATGGAAAAGCACAGCCTGTTTTGATAAATGATATTGGTAATTGCTCAGCGTAAAGTTGCAAGGTTTTAAACCAGGCGTAAGCTCACCGGCATAGCGTCAATTCTTTTGCTTTTCATCCAACGGTAGATACTCAACAACAATTTGTTCCGGAGGAATGATGACGACTCTGTTATCTCGCCAGGTAGCGATGGGAAAACCGAGACGTTGAGGATACTATCAACAGTTTGGCAAGAAAAGAAAATCCGCAGAGGGTTATAAAACCCCTTCTGCGGATTTTGCTTCCTTACATCGGCATTTTATGAATTATGAGATCTGGGAGGAACAGCAACGTCTCGAATGCTTCTGCTGGACCGCTCTGGTCAAAGATCCTGTGGACGAGCGGTGCTCCATCCCTCATTCGTAATTCATGATCCCTAATTGAACTACGGATTGCTTGCCAATGCTGGTGCCGGCGCTGCGACTGTTGTCTCCGCCACAGGGCGGTGCCGAATGCCGAGATCTTTCACGACGCGGGCGGAGAAGTACTTGTTGCACAACTCCGCTTCCAGCGGCCGGAGCACCTCCATGAGTCGGTCGACTTCTTCGTGCAGCAATTCATCCACTTCGTCGAACAGTTCATTCATTGTGGTGCGCGCGCCTTTGCGATCTGTTACACCCACCTCTTGGGCACCGATGGAAACGCCGTATGTCTCCACTTTTGTTTTCAGAGCGGCAAGTTTCTCTGCATCGAACCCAAGGGGCTCCAGTGCCGGCGCATTTTCCGTTGCCAGATCAGCAAGTGCGGCGGAAAATGTTGCAAGTTCCGTGTCCCGCATGCCATGTAGTTTCGTTTCCGAGATATTGGTCCGTCCACGGATCTCCATGTTGTTCTGCGTACGCCCGAGCACATAGAGTGCGGCACAAGCCGGCACCAATGCGGCGATAAGAACCTCCTGTGCATCGTATTTGGCAGCAACCTTTCCCACCGAGGCAATGTCCACCTCCACCCATTTGGACTTGATAGCGGAGACGAATCCGGCAAACTCCGTCACCCTATCCGCGAGACCCGCAATGGCTTGCGTCCTTGCGCTGTTCAGCTGAAGAAGGACTAGAAGCCCTTCGTACATTGTCAGCTTGTTTTCTTGCTTCTTGTTCATAACGCCTCCATGTATTGTTTTTGTTGAGCAACTGAGCGGTTCCTTAGTGAAACACGCCCAAAATACGTATTGCTGTGGTCGATCCGTCATTGAGGACGTACTGCATCGTGTTTTCTGCACCGCGCAACTATTCTCTGACACGTCTCAACTATTTGCAGTCACTGGACAACTATTTACTGTCATGTCTCAATCCTTTGCAGTCACCGGACAACTATTTCCTGTCACGTCTCAAGTCTTTACAGTCGCCGGGTAACTATTTCCTGTCACGTCTCAAGTCTTTACAGTCACCGGGCAACTATTTCCTGTCATATCTCAACTCTTTACAGTCGCCGGGCGACTATTCGATGTCACGTCTCAAGTCTTTACAATCACCGGACGACTATTCGCGGTCACATCTCAACTCTTTACAGTCACCGGACAACTATACGCCGTCACGGAGCAACTATTTGTTGTCATAATCTATTTTTCCGGTGTACGGCAGATTCCCGGTTTCATCACGGGTCCTGCTTTTATTTGTCGCGCTGCATTTTGCCGGTGGCATGATGACAAAAACATGCCGGCAGAGTCCATGGTTTTCCGGTGGTTGCGCGTTTCATTCCTGAGAATCCCCTTCTATAGCGATGCACACTTCGTTCGAGTTATGCAAAAAGCCTTTTGAGACTGATACGGTTACATTGAGAAGCCGTCGATCAATATTTTTATAACGAGGAGGGCCAAAATTTGTTGCAGTGTTTTTTGGGATGTTGTCTGCGCGGGATATGAAGAGCGTACTATGTGATACGTGATAAGTAATATGGTGAAGAGCGGATCCGCTTTTACTTATTACTTATCACTTGTAACTGCTCAGCGTAGTTCGTCATCCTGAGCGAGCGGAGCGTTTTTTGCGAAGCGAGTCGAAGGATTCCATCATTCAACACTTCGACTCATCCGTGCCAACGGCATCCCTTCGGGACAAAAGGCGCGTGATTCGCTCAGTGTGACGATACCATGATGACGCTGAGTAATTGCCATATTTTTTAAAATCGTGATCTGAGACATTCTCAGACTCTGATGCGTCATGATACCGCATCTACATATCACTTATCACATACCACAAATATCTACACCTCGTTCACAACGCCATTTTCCAGCTTATATTTCTTTTTCGATTGCTCGCAAAATGCATATCCATCTTTATCGAACTTCAGTTTCTTCCCTGCTTCGCTGACCCAGCCCACGACCCGCGCGGGATTGCCGACGACGAGCGCAAAATCGGGAACGTCTTTCGTCACCACGGCTCCTGCACCGACAAATGCGGCTTTGCCCACTGTGTGGCCGCAGACGATCGTGGAGTTTGCGCCAAGTGATGCGCCTTCTTTCACCAGCGTTTTGATGTAGAATTCTTTTCCCACCTGAGGATATTTGCAGCGGGGATCCAGAATGTTCGTGAAGACCATCGACGGGCCGCAAAACACATAGTCTTCCAGCTCAACGCCTTCATACACCGAAACGTTGTTCTGAATCTTCACAAAATTTCCTATGACAACATCGTTAGCCACGTTCACATTCTGTCCAATGACGCATTTCTTTCCGATTTTCGAACCGGATTGGACGTGTGCGAAATGCCAGATCTTTGTACCTTCACCGATCTCCACATTCGCATCGACAACGGCGTGTTCATTGACGTAATATTTCTTTTCCTGTGATTGATCAGCCATGGTTCAACCTCTCTGTTGCTTTTTCGAGAATTATAAGGACGTCCAGAGCATGTGCTCCGTCTGTCAATGGTTGTTTGTTATGCAGCACACAATCGTAAAAGTGCCGGTGTTCTTCGGTCAGAGGTTGTGCATCGGCAAATGGAAGAGAGATAAAATCTCCTTCGAATTTCTCAATGCCTTCGTCCGTCCGTTTAAATCCTTTCGGATAGAATTTCAACTTATCCTGTTTCGCACTATCTTCAAATACAATCATTCCCTTTTCGCCAATAACGACGAGGCGCTGTTCTTTGAAGGGATGGAGCCAGCTGACAAAAATGTGTGCGTGAATATTGTTCGGGTACGTAAGATATGTCAGCGTTGTATCTTCAATGTGGTTCTGTACGAACGAGGCGCCCTTGGCCTCGACTGACGTCGGTTGGCTCTCGGTTAAAAACTGAATAATGGAGATATCATGTGGAGCAAAGCTCCAGAGAATATTTTCCTCGCTCCGGATTGCGCCGAGATTCAACCGATTGCTGTAGACATACTGCAACTTGCCGATCATTCCTTCGGTGCATGCCTGCTTTAGCCGCAAGACCGCCGGATGGTATAACAACACGTGACCGACCATAAGTTTCAATTGCCGTGCTGCAGCAATGGCAACGAGCTCGCGTGCCTCTGGTGTGTGAAGAGTGATCGGCTTTTCCACTAGAACATTCTTTCCTGCGAGCAACAGCTCTTTCGCTAGAGCAAAATGGGTTTCCGCAGGCGTGGCGACGATAACCGCATTAATCGTCGGATCGTTTATGATAACCGATTTGTCCGTCACGAACGTGATCGCCGGATTGACGTCGGATATCTTTTTCCGGTTTGCTTCGTTTGTATCGAACACGTATTTCAGATTGTCCCCGATGAGCGTGGAAGCCGTTTTTACATGATTAATGCCCCAGCGGCCACATCCGTATACTGCTACTTTAATTTCTGTTTCTGCCATCACTATTCCTGGAATTCTTTATTTAGGATATTCTTATTTAAAGTTCCGTGTCTCCGTGCCTCTGTGGTAAGAAAACACTCTATCTGCGTAACATCAGTTATAAGTAAAAGTAACTGTTCAGCGTAGTTCGTCATCCTGAGCGAGCGGAGCGTTTTTTGCGAAGCGAGTCGAAGGATTCGCTCAGTGTGACGAGATTATGATGACGCTGAGTAATTACAAGTAAAACGTGATAGCATTTGTCGGACTGATAGTTCGAAGCATCATCACGTATCACAGAGTACGCTGTTTCTTGACCTCCCTCAAAAACCGGAGATCATCTTTGTCTTTGTTGCGATCGACCGCTCTCTTATTCCTTATCAATTCAACAATCCCGATATAATACACTACGACACTTGTCTTCTGAAGCCAAACCACTTTGCGCTGTTTCCCTTTCCATGCAGTATCAAAACGTACTCCGTCTATTACATTGAGAAGGTCCATTCTGTTCGGTGGAACGCCAAACTGAAACACTATCCCCTTTTTCATTAGTTCGGCTTCGGTGCCAATCCCCGGAATTTCACCGCCCCAGAACTCATCCAATGCTGTAAATATTTTTTTTGTATTACGTGGAGTACGTTGATAAAAAAGGTCGATATCACCCGTAAGTCGCGCATGGCCATAATGGATGACTGCTTCGCCGCCGACGATAAGATAGTGCACACGATGTTTCGCAAGCAATCGGAGGAACTCCGCAATGTCCGTGGAAAAATACTCCGTTGGCTTCATTTTTTCTTTCTGCGCATCGGTGTCACATTGTGTCCATAAAAGCGCTTCTTTAACTCTTTGGCTGCGGCCTGTCTTTCTTCTGATGTCATCCTGACTTGCTGCAGCACATCCCAGCGTGCGGCTTCCGCGTGATTTTTTGATTTATTCAGGATTTTTTCCATATGAAGAGCGTGTTAGGTTATTTGTGCCAAGTGACAAGAGATAGGTAATAAGTTATAACTCATGTTACGCAAAACATGTTTCTTCCCTGTGCGGCATCGCTGCAACCAAATGAATGGATCACAGATTACGCAGATTCATGGATTGCGCAGATACTTCTGTCAATCATAAGACAATTATTCTGCGTTAATCCATGAATCTGCGTAATCTGCGTTACTCTTGCACCTTTAGTTCTGACGTATCTGCCTGCTACACTTCTTAATTGTCGATGTAGTGCAGTCTGAATGCAATCTCAATCTGGGCATCGATCTCGCTCAACGATATTTGAATACCTAGATCCGTCTAAATCATTTGCCTGCCGAGGAGCCAACGATACTATCCCAACTCTTCACGTCTCACTTTTCACATATCACTTATTACATGTCACCTATCGCTGCTCACGCTTTAAAAAGTAGCGGAAAAGCCTTCTTCACAAGATTGCGCGAATCAACGACAGGGATGCCAAACTTCGACAGGTCAATCCCCTGATACGCATCATGCGCCGTCGAAACTAAAATCAAATCATATCCCGGTCCGATTTCAACGGAGGTGCGTCCGGTGAAGTGCGCATGCTCTCTGGTCGGATGGATTTTCGGAATAAACGGATCGTTGTAATCAACAATTGCGCCGCGTTCTTCCAATTTTTCCATCAGAATGAACGACGGAGATTCGCGGTAATCATCCACGTTTGCCTTGTATGCAAGCCCGAGCACGAGGACTTTAGAACCTTTCAGTGCTTTTCCGACGTGATTCAAAGCGTCAAATACCCGGCCGATCACGAAATCGGGCATCGATGTATTGATCTCGCCTGCCAATTCGATAAAACGAGTTGACATGCCGAATTCTCTCGCTTTCCACGTCAGGTAGAAAGGATCGATGGGAATACAATGGCCGCCCAATCCAGGGCCCGGATAAAATGGCATAAAACCGAACGGCTTCGTCTTTGCGGCGTCAATGACTTCCCAGATATCGATTCCCATTTTCATAAAAGTCATTTTTAATTCGTTCACGAGTGCAATATTAACGGAACGAAATATATTTTCGACTAATTTCGTCGCTTCAGCAGCCTGCGTCGATGAAACGGGCACAGTTTTCACAACAATCTGCTGATAGATCTTGTCGACGACGGCGAGGGCATCAGGAGAATCCGCACCCACCACTTTCGGGATGGTTTCGGTTCTGAAGCTTGGATTATTGGGATCTTCACGCTCCGGCGAGAATCCGACATAAAAGTCCTTGTCCGCTTTCAGACCGCTCTTCTCGAGTATCGGAGCCACCACCTCAGCCGTTGTGCCGGGATAGGTGGAAGATTCCAGGACAATGACCTGCTCCTTCCGGATATAGGGATACATCGCCTCGCAGGTTGAAACAATGTATTCCATCTCAGGTTCGCGGTTTTTGTTCAGCGGTGTGGGCACAGCTATGAGCACCGCATCGCATTGACTGACAAGTCGAAAATCTGTGGTCGGTGTGAAGTTGCCGGACTTAATGGCGGCGCCTATGCGCTCAGCCGGGATGTGCTTGATGTATGACTGCTTCGCCGCAAGTGCATCAATTTTGCTCCTGTCGATATCAATTCCGATGGAACGATAGCCCTTTTCAACGAAGCACAGAATGAGTGGAAGTCCGACGTATCCCATTCCGACAACGCCTACCGTGAAATCTTTAGTTTGGATCTTTTTGAGAAGCTTTTCTTTCATGATCGCGTTCCCTTATCAATTAATAGCAAACTTGTAGGTTGCTCAAATATTTAATGAACGCAACTTCCCAGCGTCATTACAGCATGTCTCGTTTCAAGCAGCCTGTTTTGTCCGAACTCTTCTGTCGGGCATCCAGAGGCAAAATATGGATTCCCGTCAGAAGTATGTCCGGGGGATCCTTTGGACGGGAATGACACCTTTAAAAATTACGCTGAGTTACTGGTGAACAATTTTTATAATAAATGCAAAAAAAAGAGGATAATCAATAAAAGACTGGAAGAAGCGCGCGGAATCACAGAGAGAAGATGTACCGAGGGCCGGACTTGAACCGGCACGAACCTTGCGGTTCTCAGGATTTTAAGTCCTGTGCGTCTACCAATTTCGCCACCCCGGCGGCTCTTGCAGCTGCCAACACGGATTCAATATACGAACCGATTGGGAGGTTTGTCAAGTCGCTGCAACGCATTACCCGATGAAGGGCGGGAACTCCGCAAGAAACCGTGTTCCGCTTTCGAGAGAGCTTTCGCAGCGAATTGTTCCCTTCATGGCTTCAACATATTGCTTCACAAGCCAGAAATTGATTCCTTTCACATTGGATGCCCCGAATGTGCGGGCCGGATCTTCGAAGATTCGCACCACTTCTTCATCGGAGAGCAAGCGCTGGTCATGAGAGACGGTCAGGCAGACCTCTCCGGAAGTCGGAGATCGTTTGACGGAAATCTCGATCTTCGCCCCAGGCTCCGCAGTCAGGATGGCGCTGATGAGAAGGTGCTCGATGATCTGAGTCGCCCACTCCTTCTCTCCGAGCACGCGACATCCATCTGCCAAAACCGATTTTAATGACTGACTCTTCTCTGCGGCTCTGCCGGAGAAGAGGAATATCGTAGATGCCGCCACTTCCCCGAGGTCCACCGGAGTCAGTTCGGAACCAAAATTTGAAATCGTCGTGATGGCTCTCTCAAGAATAGATGTCGTTGTTTCCAGGGCGCGCGATGCGAGCGTCGATATCGCAATTCCCGATTTTGCCCAGCCTGAAGTGCGTTCAGCCTCCCCTTTCCATGTTTCAGAATAACCGATGATTGACATAAGGGGCGATTTGAGATCGCTTGTTGCAGCTGCAATGAGAGTGCTTTTGAGTTCGTTAATCCTGAAAAGGCCAAGATTCGCCTCGGCAAGCCGGCGATTTGCTCGCAGAATTTCCGTCTGCTGCCGCTCAATGAGGCGCTTTCCGACAAAATCTTTCGATTTGTTGACAAAGATGAGGTTTGAGATGACCCAGCTGAAGAGGGTCATTTCAGCTGCCCCGGTATAGTACATGTTGAGTATTCTGAAATTCGGCTGCACAAACGGAAGCGTCACCGCAAGCAAGGCGAAGCTACCGCCAAATATGAACCAACGCTCCCGCCTATTGAGAATGAGCGCTCCCGCCATGCCAAGAACACAAACGAAATAAAATGTCAATGCTCCGGAGATTTTCTGATCGATCAGCGTGGCACCAACGGCAAACAAAATGAGGAAGGCAGCAAATGTACGGACAAGCCACCGATGTCCGGAATCGTATTCGGCTTCCGATTTGGGCATATTCCAATAGAATACGAACCAAAACATGATGCAGGTGATGGCTGTCAGGGAATCCAGCAGCATCATGCCGCTAAATGCACTCTCCTTTTTCCAACCACCCTCGATCACAAAAAGTAGATCTGATGGAAGGCTCAGCAGGATAGTCACGAGTACGAGCAATGCCGAAAACATTCGCGCGCGATGATAGTTTAGAGCCAGCAAAGATGTCGAAAAATCTTTCTGCTGTTCCGTCGGGACGTTGAATGAGAGCTCGCTGCGCACAAATTCCGCAACAGGCAATAGTATTTTCAGCATATGGGGTTTTAGTCGAACATGAAGAGCAGAGGCGCGGGCCGGGATCGAACCGGCGCATAAAGGTTTTGCAGACCTCTCCCTTACCACTTGGGTACCGCGCCATCAGAGACTTCCAAATATACTGCATTCAACCTGCGATGTCAAGGATAGAAAAGCACCGCACTCCGTGCGGCGGTACATCATTTGTGACCGTGTTAACTGTATCAACAACAAAGAATGTTTTGGAGACCCGTGTCTTGACTTCCTGTATCCCAAGTCGTATATTTGTTCAGATTTTTGGTTTTTGATGTCTGTTGTACAAGCGGGAGTAGCTCAGTTGGTAGAGCGCAACCTTGCCAAGGTTGATGTCGCGGGTTCGAGTCCCGTCTCCCGCTCGCCTAAACCTGCTGTTTAGGCAGTATACATCCTCCGATAATAAACCCCGTTGCTTGCACCTCCCACCTGCAACGGGGCTTTTTTATAATCGCAGATTGAACTGATTTCACAGATTAAGCAGAAACAGTATTCACTTCATCGGAATTTACACGAGAAATTTGTGAAAGCTTTTACCCGTGAACACCGGCATTTTCAGAGAAGGGCATCACTTTTTATTATCTGCCTAACCTGCATCATTTGCATAATCTGCGTTTCTTCTACCTGCAATTCTTCCGGAGTGCCTTTTCAGCGGCAACAACTCCCAATGCAACCGCACGCTTAAAGTCTGCGCAGGACCCAGCTTTGTCTCCTTTTGCGAGGTGCAAGTATCCCCGATTATGAAATGCCCAGCTATGCTGAGGATCGATTTCAATAGTCTTTGATAAATCAGCCAAAGCACCGTCTGCATCACCGGCGATACCTCTTTTCTTTCCCCGGTCAAAATAAAAAGCTGCCGACCTATCTGGTTTCGCAGTGACCGTTTGGGTAGTGCTTTTTCCTTTTCCATCCTTTTTATCTCTGCCTATCAGAGTCTTACTCTCTCCATCTTCCCTTTCTCCTCTTGCCTTTTCACTTTGTACTTTTGAGGCTGTAACTTTCCCATACTTGGGATCAATTTTAGCCGCTTTTGCCCGATCCGCACGAGCACCTGCTTCATCGCCGAGAAATCTCTTGGCAATCCCACGATAGTTGTACGCGCCTGCATCGTTCAGATTGCGCGCAATTGCGCTCGAAAAGTCCGCTATCGCTCCTTTTTTGTCGGAAGTATTGAACTTCGCCAAGCCCCGATTCAAGAATGCATCTCCGTCACTCGAATCGAGTCGAATTGCCGCATCATAATCGCGAATTGCAGCCTTCACGTCTCCCGACTCAAAATTTGCTAGGCCGCGATTGAAGTAGGCCTGTTCAAATCGGGGATCGAGTGCAATCGTCTTGTCCCAATCCAGAATTGCATCCGCCCGATCATGGAGCTGAATTCTGGCGAGACCGCGATTGTAATACAATTCCGGCCGCCGCAGATCGATGCCGATTGCTTTGGAATATTCCTCCAATGCTCTCTTAAAATCACCGGCAGCCGCTTTCTTTTGTGCAGACAGAAAGTATTCATCCGCAGTCTGTGCCGAAAGTTGAACGGATAAAATGAAACTGAACAGCAGGAGGACTTTCATGGCAATGTCTTTCTCTTACTTCAGTGCGAGATGGCCGAGAAGAAATGCAAGAATATTTTTCGATTCACTCTCCCAATAATGGTAGTTATGCGCGCCCACCGTATCAATATGCAGGATGGAATGAATGTCCGGATGAAGCAACTTCAATTTTTTGAAGAAAGCAATTGATTGCCGCATGGGAACGACACGGTCGTTTGCTCCATGTCCGAGATAGATCGGAATTTTCAAAGCTGAAGCGGAGGCAGCAGGATTGTCTGCACCGGACCAGCGATCGGGAAACCTCTCGTACGTTCCAAGATATCCGATCATCAATTGATCATGCGTATCCAACAATGGGTCAAAATCACCGGAGAGCATAGCAGCGGCCCGGAACAATGATCCCGTCGCCTCTGCGCAGAGCGCTGCTCCTCTACCTCCCGTGGAAATCCCGAAGAGAAAGTTGTTCTGCTCCGGCAGCAGTAAGTGATGTGTGTGCTGCAGTGAAGGAATAAGTGTATCGACAAGCCAGAGGAGTGTCGGCGATGATTGCCATTCCCGCCGTGTTTCGGGAAAATGCTTTCTGACATAGATGCTTTTCTGCATGGCAGGCATCACGAGCGCGAATCCTGCCGCGAGTGCCCTGAGGCAGAAAGACGAATGGTCGCAGCAATCTGTCTGGGAACAATTCCAGCCCGGCAACATGAGAATGGTACCGATTGGGGATTGCTCCGGAAAGCGTAGAGATACAACCGCTCCGCAAACCGACAGTGTCGTGTCCGCAGAGCGGGCTATAAGTGCAGAGGAAACGAGCAGCGAAAGGAGAAGCGCGATGTATGTTCCGTTTCGCATTGTAGAAATTGGGCTAGAAACTTGGTTGAAAAGTGTCGCCATGCTACGCTCTTAACATATCACTTATCGCGTATCACATATTGCGCTTTTCACATATCACTACTTTCCCTTCGATGCCAACATCTCGGCTTTGCGTGCGGCGACAAATTGCGAGACGCCCGGTTCTTTTCCGTACACTGCAACGATACGATCGAGCACGCCGATTCCCTTGTCATATTCTCCGGCCAGTTCGTACGCCTGATACATTATAATCAGCGGATTGTACTGGCTGATCGGTTCCGCGGGCGTGGTCGTCATGTACGTGCTCAATTCATTCGCGAGCTCCAATGAATACGTACGGCATTGTGCCATGTCTCCCGCCGTCTTATAGATCTGTGCGATGTCGGACTTGAATCGATAGTCGAGCGGGGTAATTCTGCGCGGAAGAACCTGTTCCATCCTGTCGAGAATTTTCTTTGCTTCTGCTGGAGCATGCTTCACCTGTGTCTGATAGAGCGCATACGTGAGGAACGCATTGCGATAGTTGAGCAACAGACGGCGCTGATTTTCATCGAAGTGAATCGTGGAATCCTGCAATCCACGCCACCGGAAGCCGGGGGCAGGTGTCTTCGAAAACTCCGTCACGTCGGTCATGAGATGTTCCCGCATGACTTTTTCATTCACGTTGGCCCAGAAGCTGGTGGAACGGTGCGGTACGAGTTTCATCGCAAGCCCGCGCATTTCCATGTATTCACTCAGTCCGATCTTGCCATCATCGCCCCCGGTGGTGGCGAAGTAAATCGGGCGCTGCCAGTTCGATGTGCGGACAATGTCAAAGACAATGATGTCCTGCACACGCAGTCCCTTGATGCTGCCAAACTGGATAGTGGCAGGCATCATGAACTTAACGGTGTCAACTATGTCAAGACCATTTATTCCCGGGGCGCGGATCGGGATTTCTTTGACAGAATCTGCACCCCGTCCTTTCACCATCTGTTGTTGATCATTCAACGAGAGATCCCATCCCTCGGCCGCGTTTCGCGGAACAGGTAACGCCATCACCTGAGGCTCGTATTCCATCGCACCTATGTTCGTTATCTGTTCTTCGGTCAGACTGATAGGAACTTTTTTGGCCCCGTACGGCTGATTGTTCTTCAGCTGTTTGATGTACCAATCCATATTGACCAGGCTGAGATTCACGATGCGTACATCGCGCCGCACGCCTTCCACATCCTGCAGATACCAGAGCGGGAATGTATCGTTGTCACCATTCGTGATGAGGATTGCGTCCTTCTCAGTGCTCTGGAGCAGATTGTAGGCATAGTCCCATGCCACATAATGCCCGCGGCGGCTCATCGGATGTTCATTCGTCCGGAACATGTTAACAGGGACCAGCAGAAACGTGGCTGCCAGTACTCCGTAGCCGACCGTTTTTGCGATCTTTTCACTCAGCTTCTGCTCGAGGAAATTGACAATGGCAAGGGCACCCATGCCGATCCAGAGGGAGAATGCAAAGAACGAATAAACGAAGAAGTAATCGCGTTCACGAGGCTGCTCCTGTTGCATGTTGAAGTAGAATGCCAGTGCAAGTCCGGTGAGCACAAAGAAAATGGTCATAATGAATGCCATTTTCGGATCGATTTTCCAATGATAGGCAAATCCGATCAGACCGATCAGAAATGGTATCCCCCACAACTGGGAGAATTTGATGCCGGCGCCCTGCCAGTCATCCAGTTTCCCGATGAAGTTCCAGCCGAAATAGCGCAGATACATGTGGTTGATCTGGTAGCTGAGGAAATAATCCATTTCGCTGGTATATTTTTTGAAATTCTCCATCTTGTCCGGCTCATTGGACCAGCGCCGCTGCATCAGCGGCGTTGAACCGTACTGTTCGCGTTCCAGATACGTCACCAAGCGTTTCATCGTGCTCGGATCATTTTCGTTCATCGGCGTATCTGCGTTCGCCCGAATGAAGACGACGGCGTAAATGGAATAGCCGAGTAGCACGAGGAGGAATGAGAGCGATGCAATATTTAAGATGCGCCGCTTGTTTTTGTAGGAATAATAGAGCGCATAGAGAGCGAGCAGTGGCAGCGCAATCGCTACAGCGATCCAGAGGTCTGTTTGATACCCGAACAACTCCCCTGCCAGCATCGTCGGGAACCATTTAACGATACCCGGATATGCCGTGAAAAAAACGAGGGAGGCAACCGCGCCAAACTTCAGGATGTCGATCGAGAAAAGAAAGTGCTTCAGCGAGTGCTTGTAGAAACGGAAATAGACGACAAGAATGGCGACGAAAAATCCAAGGAGCCCGTGGATGTGAATACCGGTGGTTAATCCCACAAGAAAGGCAATCAATAAAAGATAGGCATCGCTGTGGGGCTTTTCGAACTCTTCATGCCAGCGCAGTGCAAGCCAGACGGTGAGGGCTGTGAAGAGCAGACTTGTATTCCGCGTTTCCGTCTCGAGGGCATTGAACCAGAATGTAGTGCTGAACGTAAGTGCCAGTGCCCCGATTGCGGCAGAACCGTACACCACAACTCGCTCGAAGGTTTTCTGCGGGAGCGGGTGGCGCAGCAGAATGACGCGCACCGTAATTAAATAGAGAAGTGTCACAACAAAGGAACTGGCGAGAGCGTTGAAGAAATGCATACGGACCGCAATATCCGCGGCAAAGGGAATCATCGATGCAATATGCATTACAAGCACAAGCAACGGGGATCCGGGCGGATGCTGCACTTCGAGCAAATAGGATGCGGCACAGTGCTCCGGTACGTCCCAGAAGACGACGGTCGGCGGCAAAGTGTAAACATACGTGGCGAGCGTGATTGCAAAGACTGCAAACGCAACAATCCGGTTAGTTTTTTTGTGATCCATGCGAAAGTCTATTGATAGATGGTGAATGAAAGTGCCTTACATAGCGTACAAGTATAGCGCATTCTTCGCACGAATTCAAGATAGATTTTGCGAAGCTGCGGATTTCTGTCTGCAGCTTCAGATGATGATATCGGATGGCATCGAAAAATTAGACGATCAAAAAGACAGAGTGATTCATTTGTTTCTGACCTCCCGAAGGTTTGCGGAGTTGTCCCGTCACCTCCTCCTACAAATGCAAAATCAGAGTATTATTTGAAGAAAGGGTTGATTTTCGCCCCCCGATTTATTATCTTAAAAACCATTACGTGATGGGCGCGTAGCTCAGCGGTAGAGCATCTCCCTTTTAAGGAGAGGGTCGGTGGTTCGAGACCACCCGCGCTCACAGAAACAGTCCCGACAGCCTGTCTTTTGAAGAAACGACATGCTTTCGGGACTGTCTCATTTTAGGCAGTAGTCTTCTCTTGTAACTCAAGCGGAAGACTGCGTTGTCCACAATCCCCCCCGTTCTGAATCCTTCGCCAAGATTTTGATAAGACGGCAATTCAATGCCCGGCGAGTGTCGGAAACGATCGGTACGCGATGTCCCTTTGCGACCTGTTCATGCGCAAGCGAGATCGCTAGGACATGGAGAATTGTCAAACGATGCCCTCCATGATTGTTCAATCCTCAACCAAATACTTCTTGTAGCAATTGCATAGTTGGGAAAGTGTTACTGAAAACGCAAATGTTTTTGGCAAAAATGTGCAACAATTGATGGATTTGCTAAATATACTCCTGGCATAATAGTTGACAGTATAAAATGTAGCTATGAAAAACACCCTGACTATTGCGAAAGAGACAGAAAATGAATCTGTCTACTCGATTGGCACTGTTGCCCGAATGTTGCAAGTCTCGGTCCAGTTGCTGCGGCTGTACGAAAAAGAAGGGCTGATCCTGCCACTGCGAAGTGACGGAAAACAGCGGCTCTATTCTGAATCCGATATCGCGAGACTGCGATGTATCATCAGTGCAATTCGGGAAGAGAAGATGACGATCGCTTCCATACAACGTATTCAGTCTCTCATCCCCTGCTGGAAAATGCAAAATTGCCAGGAACAGGATCGCCTTGCATGCCCTGCATTTTCCACTGCAGGCAAACCATGCTGGAGCATCAAGTTGAATGTGGATGCGTGCGGCATGGCGAGCTGTCGGGAATGCAACGTGTACATCCGGTCCAGTGACTGTACAACGATCAAGCAATTCATTATTGATGCCACGAAGACGGAATCACCATCACAATGAAAAAACCCCTCATTATCTTTTTTGCGATTGCCGGAATTCTATTTCTTGCGATTCTCGGGCAAATGCGCGTCCACCGTGATGCGTCCCTGCTTACCGACCTCAAGGAACGCTTCCGGCAACGCCATATTGCTTCCGTTGATCATACCAAACTCGCGCCGCTTCAAAGGAAATTCTCATCTCCTCAGGAAGTGACGCTTGCCTGCATCTCCTGCCACACGGAACGACACAAGGAGGTTATGCAATCCTCGCATTGGAACTGGGAACGTGAAGAATATATTCCCGGCCGGGGCATAACGTATCTCGGTAAGAAGAATGCCCTGAATAATTATTGTATTGGTACCGAAGGCAATGAGCAGAGTTGCGCAAAGTGCCACATTGGCTTCGGTATGACCGACGCAAAGTTCGCATTTGACAACGCCTCGTACGTCGACTGCCTGGCCTGCCATGACAATACCAACAAGTATGTCAAGGCATCGGAACAGGCCGGTAAACCCGACCCGACACTGAATCTTACCGAGATCGCTCAACATGTTGGTCCTCCGCAGAGAACCAACTGCGGCACATGTCACTTCTTTGGCGGCGGCGGCAATAATGTAAAACACGGAGATCTCGACAAAGCGATGTTTGATCCGTCGAAGGATCTTGATGTCCACATGGCGACGGACGGATCTGACATGCAGTGCGCCGCTTGCCACATCACCAAGAATCACAAAATCACGGGCAAGCTCTACTCGCTCTCATCCATGAATCGAAACAGAACAACCTGCGAGCAATGCCACACGGAGCGTCCGCATGATGATAATATTATCAACGAGCATTCAATGAAAGTATCGTGCCAAGCCTGTCACATCCCGACGTATGCAAAGGCTAATGCCACTAAACTCTTCTGGGATTGGTCGACCGCCGGGAAGCTAAAAAATGGCGAACCCTATATCGAAGAAGATTCCGACGGCAATCATGCATACATGTCCATCAAAGGAAGTTTTGTGTGGGGCAAAAATCTCGAACCGGAGTACGTGTGGTTTAATGGGACGGCCGGGCATTATTTGCTCGGTGATACTGTCACACCGACACAGCCGATCCAGATCAATACACTCTATGGTTCCTATGCAGATCCGGATGCAAAAATCATTCCGGTAAAAATACATCGTGCAAAACAGATCTATGATCCGAAGACAAAACTGTTGATTCAACCGAAACTGTTCGATAAAGAAAAAGGGAAAGGCGCATACTGGACCGACTTTGATTGGAATACAGCCTCTGCTGCCGGGATGAAACAAGTAGGACTTCCTTACAGTGGGACATATTCCTTTGTAGCGACAGAAATGTACTGGCCTGTGAACCACCAGGTTTCACCGAAAGAGAAAACCGTTTCCTGCAGTGAATGCCATACGCGCGAACATGGCCGACTGCAGAGCTTGCGGGACTTCTATCTGCCGGGACGTGACTATAACGCAGGGATCGAATGGTTCGGCCGTCTTGCAATAATCCTTTCTCTACTCGGCGTGACGATTCACGCGATGCTGCGCATCGCAGCATCGCGAAAGCGGCGCGCATCTGCCGGAGGCGCAGCATGAAAAAAGTATATATCTACAAGGGATTCGAGCGATTCTGGCATTGGATGCAGGCATTTTTAGTTCTTCTTCTCGCATGCACTGGATTTGAAATACATGGATCGTTCAGTTTCTTCGGATTCGAAAATGCTGTGCGGTTCCACAATGCGGCGGCTCTTTCCCTCATTGCATTGATCGCTTTCGCTATTTTTTGGCACTTCACTACCGGTGAGTGGAGACAATACATACCGACACGGGAGCACTTGCGGGCGCAGATGGAGTTCTATTTGACCGGCATTTTCCGGAATGCGCCGCATCCGACGAAGAAAACGGTGCTCAGTAAGTTGAATCCGCTGCAGCGACTGGTTTATCTGAGTCTGAAGCTCCTTGTGATTCCGGTGATGGTGACATCCGGACTGCTCTATATGGTATACCGTTACAGTGGCATGCAACATATCGAATCATTTCAAATCTTTTCTCTCAAAACTGTTGCCTTGTGGCACGTGGCTGGAGCATTTGTCGTCATTGCGTTTGTCATCGCCCACTTGTATCTCATCACCACCGGACAGACGCCGACATCCAATTTGAAAGCTATGATCACCGGTTACGAAGACATCGAAGGGTATGAAGAATGAAACAAACTACGTATATGAATCCTTACCTGGCCGGGTTCTTCCTCGGCCTTGTGTTGCTTGCAACTATTTTCGTCACCGGCCGCGGGCTGGGTGCGAGCGGCGCGATGAAGAGCGTTCTGATTCAATCCGTTGAGACGCTCTCTCCTTCCCATGCCAGCGGAACGAAATTCTATACTGAGTATCGGACGGAACATCCGGAACCGCCGCTAAAATCCTGGCTCGTTTTTGAGATCATTGGTGTGATCATCGGCGGATTTATTTCCGGCGTTGTCTCCGATCGTCTCGGCTTCACGCTTGAAAAGGGCCCGCGTGTCCGCTCCTGGGTGCGTGTCATCACGGCGCTTGTGGGCGGAATGCTGTTTGGGTTGGGTGCACAATTCGGACGCGGCTGCACGAGCGGCGCCGCGCTCAGCGGTATGGCGGTTCTTTCGACCGGCGGCATCATCACGATGGCGGCTATCTTCGGGATGGGGTATGCGGTTGCGTACTTCTTTCGCAAACTGTGGATTTAATGCACTAACGACGGACAACGTATTATGGGACCTCTCGTACCAGAAATTATCGGCAACGAATTCAATTATGTCGTTGCACTCCTGATCGGCATTGCCTTCGGCTTTGTCCTCGAACAGGCCGGCTTCTCCTCTTCGCGAAAGCTCGCGGGAGTATTTTACGGCTACGATTTTACCGTGCTCCGTGTTTTCTTCACTGCGGGTGTGACTGCTATGACCGGCGTTATCGTTCTAGGATATCTTGGGGCGCTGGATCTTGATCTCATCTATATCAATCCGACGTATCTTTGGTCAGCGATTGTGGGAGGATTGATCATGGGCGTTGGCTTCATCGTCGGAGGATTTTGTCCCGGTACGAGTGTCTGCGGTATGGCGATCGGAAAGATTGATGCATTCATTTTTGTTCTTGGAGGTATTCTCGGCGTCTATGTGTTTGCCGAAGGATACTCCTATTTTGAACCACTCTATCTTTCAGACTTCTGGGGCAACGTCCGGATTTTTGATACCATTGGTATTTCGCAGGGTGCATTTGCCTGCGCGCTCATTCTTGTTGCTGTCGCTGCTTTTTACGCCACCGATTTTATCGAACGGCGCGTGAATGGGATTAAAGCTGCACGGGATGCCAAACTCGTGCGCAAGTATTTTGCCGTCACCGCTCTTGCCTGTGTTTTTGCCATTGCCGTCGTCTTCATGCCGAGCAAGAAGACACGGATGCTGGAACAGGTTCAGGCACAAAGCTATGTCCAATCACAGACGATGCCAACAATGACGACGGATGAATTGGCATTTCGATTGCTCGATCATGATCGAACGCTACTTCTCGTTGACGTGCGCCCGGCAGATCAGTACACAACCATGTCACTTCCCGGTGCGATCAACATTCCGATTGATCAATTGTTTTCGAAAGATACACGCGACGTCCTTTGCGAGACACGGCGTCATTTTGTGTTCTATGGGACGGATGACCTGGCAGGAAAGACAGCCGCCGTGCTTGCCAGAAATCTTGGATACGAAAATCTCGCCATTCTACAAGGCGGCCTCCGTGAATTCTCTTCGCTTCTTCTCTCGCCTGGAAAAGAAATTGTTGATGTCCATTTGACGAAAGATGTCGCACGATTTCGAGCGAAGGCAATACCAGCGATTGCGCAGATGATCAAAGAGAGCAGAAATACGCAAAAAGTGGTGAAGCAAACAAAGAAGATCAGCGGCGGCTGCTAGAGGGAACAAAAAAGCGGACGCTGAGCACATCGACTTCGCTTAGTGTGAACTCGTCGAAGCGTCCGCGAAAATGGAATTCAGGGTTCAGCTTCCGCTATTACTTTTCGAAGGATGTCCTTTGTCTCCGCAGAAAAATCTGCAGCAAGCATCCATCGGGCATAGTCGAGACAATCGACGACCCTCTTTCCCCGATGCTTACCGAAGGTGAACACAATTTCCCCGATGTCATTTTTCTGCAGTTTCCCGGCTGCATCGAGGGTATTTAGCGGCTCAGTCATCCGCTGTATATCCGCAACCGTTGGCCCCAGGTCGGTATAGCGCTCGATCTGCTTCAGAAAAACTTCCAGCGTCGCACGCACGTCCGCTCGTGCATCGTGGGCATTCTCGAGATTCCGCCCACAATAGAACGAGTAGGCCGCTGTAAGATCACGCTTTTCCTTCTTAACAAATATCTGATATGCATCAACCGTTGCCGTCTGCGGGTCCGGAAAAACATGGCCGCATCGCCGAAACTCCGCCGTCAGCAAAGGGAGATCAAATTTGAGGGCATTATAGCCGCCGAGATCGCACTCATGGAAAAATGCAGAAATGGCAATGGCAGCTTTATCAAAAAAAGGGGCATCGGCAACATCCGCATCTGTAATATGGTGCACGGCGGTTGCGGAGGGAGGAATCGGAATTCCAGGATTGAGTGTCATCATGAAGTCCTCCTGCCGCCCATCAGGAAAACATTTGATCATGGCGATCTGCACGACGCGATCCTTGGAAACATCAAGGCCGGTTGTTTCGAGATCAAAAAATACAACAGGTCTACTCAAATGGATCATGCAATCCCTTTCTGGAGTCGCTCTTCTCTGCGTACAGGAAACACCAGGGTGAACGACGTGCCGTGCTCCGAGGCGATCGTCATGGTGCCGCTGAGCTGCTCCACTAATGCGGAAACGATCGTCATGCCCAAAGAGTCGGATCTCGCCGGACTACTCTCCGGATGGAAACCAATTCCATCATCCACTACGGAGAGTACAACGAAGCCCCCTTCCATATTTTTCATCCGGACCGTAATGGTGCCTTGCTGGTTTTCGGGAAAAGCATATTTGAGCGCGTTCGAGATTAATTCATTGATGATCATGCCGCATGGAATAGCCGCGTCGGCATCAAGTTCCACCGATTCAATCTCCTGAACGAAAGAAACATTGTCCCGCTCGTACGCGCGGGACAATTGTATCGTCAAACTTCGAATGAAGTCGCTTAAATCAATCTGGAGACTGCTGCCTGCTTTAAAGAGGACTTCGTGCATTCTCGCCATCGCAAGAACTCTCTCCCTCATATCCTCAAACGCTTTTGTGTGCGCGGAGTCAGATATCATCGATGCCTGCAACCCGACCATGCTTGCGACAATATTTAAATTGTTCTTCACCCGGTGATACAACTCGCGCAGGAGTGTTTCTTTTTCTGCGAGCGAGGACTGCAATTGCCGCGCCGTCTGTTTTCGTTCAGAGATATCCCGCTGGATGCCCAGATAACCGATGATCTTTCCCGCCTGATTGAGGATTGGATTGACGGCCGCCTCTACCGTGATGAAGCTCCCATCTCGTATTCGATTGACAAATTCACCCGCAAAAACTTCCTTCTTCAGCACGGTCTCCCAGAACCGAGTGTACACATCTGGCGACATCTGTCCGGACTTCAGGAAGCGGGGATTTTTTCCCAGGACGGTCGTTGCCGGATATCCATAGAGTTTTTCGAACGCGGGATTGACATACTCAATCTTTGCCTGTTCATCCGTAATCAGGATTGCCTCTCCCGAACGTTCCAGCGCAAGTTTGATTTTCCGCAGGCGATCTTCCTCGATTTTATGGAGCGTCACGTCGTTGGCGGCTCCCACCATGGCGATGACTTTCCCCCGTTCATCCCGCACCGAGGTACTGGCGAGCGCAATGATGAATTCCGTACCATCCTTTTTCTTATTCCACAGCTCTCCACGCCATTCCCCTTTCAGCGACGACGGAGAAATGATACTCGTGATTTCGTCCGTAGTGCGGGAGGAACGCACCAGATCAATCGATTTCCCTATCAGCTCTGCTGCCGGGTAGCCATACAGTTCCTCAAATGCCCGGTTGACAAACACGAAACGTTCCTGCATATCTGTAATACTTACCGCCTCGGTGATGCTCTCCAATGCGTGAGCGAGCATGCCCAAACGCTCTTCCGATTTTTGCCTGTCCGCTACTTCCCGGAAGAGGTGCGCTCGTGCGTTGAGATATTTCCGATAAAAATAATAGGATGCAGCGGTTCCGCCAATTGTTCCCGCAAGAATCGCCGCCCACTCTCTGATGACGTCATCCAACCGAACCGGAAGTACTTCCGCTCCACCCTGGACAATAGCCAGAAATGCAAGAAGCATGAAGAACGTGATGATCAGAGGAAGCAGCGTTGTCTGCTTTTGGGGTCTATCGTCCATAGTTTATCTGTACTGGAGAAGTTCATATGCCAGAGCAAGAATGTCTTCCCGATCGAATGGTTTCGACAGATGATGGGTGAATCCTTGACTCAGGAATTTTGCTTTGTCTTCCGGAAATGTATAACCCGTGACGGCCGCAATCGGCACAGTCGAATATTCCGGCATCCGGCGCAGAACTTCAACGGCTTCAACACCGGTCATGCCCGCGCCGAGATTGATATCCATCAAGATGACATCGTAGCGCTTTTGTGCTGCCATCGTAAGAGCGGTCACGGCGCCCTCTGCGTGTTCAACAATGCATACGTCTTTGAGAATTCTTCCGATTGTCAATGTATTAATATAATTGTCTTCTACAAGAAGCATCACCGGCTTTGATTTCCATTCCTCCGTTTGCGGGGCAGGCGCTGCAGGGAGGGTGGATTGGGCAGGGAGAGTGGGCAGGAGTGCAGATCCCATATGTTGTTCGTGATCGATTTCGCTTTGCATAAAAATCCTCCCGCGCCCATTATCCCCGCTTGCATGAATATAGGCAGACTTGGCTCCATCATCAAGCGCCCTGGACAAACAAAACGCCTCATTAAAAGAGGCGTTTCGTCGATTTTTGTTTACAGCGTCTTTGATTCCCCCTGCCAGGCCGGGACTGCAAAACCGAGTTTTCGCAGGATTCCAGCGGCTGATTCTGTTTGCGGCCGAAGTTTCACCGTCGTCTGGGAAAATTCACGCCGGATGCGGTATTCGGCGCGGAGTTTCATAAACGCATGCCCGCGCTCATCAGGAGCGGCGTCTTCTGTTGCACGCAGATTGCGCTCATCGAACTCGACATCATAGCATGAACCAACCGCATGTGCGATGAGGCTATCGACGGATTCTCCCTCTTGTGCCTGGATCAGCGGAACATCTGAAGGAGGAAGCAGGTCATCGATATCCCAGGAAAGCGACAGCGAAAAAAACTCTGACAATGATGCGTGAATCATCCGGACAGCATTCACTTTTCCATCGAGGGAATAGCCTGCAATATGTGGAGTCCCGATGTCGACTGCATGCAGCAGATCCATATTAATTGCCGGCTCTTTTTCCCACACGTCCAGCACGGCACCCGCGAGTTTCTTCCCCGTGAGTGCCGCCAACAATGCCTCTCCCGAAACGACTGCGCCTCTCGAGGTATTCAACAAGAAAGATGTTTGCTTCATCTTCGAGAGCAAAACGTCGTCAAAAAAATGATACGTGACATCCGGGCCCCGTTTCTGCAGCGGCACATGAATCGTCACGAAATCGCAGTTCAGAATGTCTGTCAATGGTCGGAATCGCGCGTCGCCGGTTGCGCGGTGCAACGGCGGATCGTTCTCCACCACTTCCATACCAAGCGCGCGTGCGACTCGCACAACTTTGCTGCCGACATTTCCGACGCCGACCACACCAAGCGTTTTCCCTCTCAGAGAAAAGCGATGCCGACGGGCGAGTGTCAGTAATGCGGAAGCGATATACTCCGCAACGGAATTCGAGTTGCTTCCGGGAGCGCTCGCAAATGCAATTCCTTTTTGCGCAAGATATTCTTTGTCGATGTGATCTGTTCCGATGGTCACCGTTCCGACAAAGCGAACTGCGCTTCCTTCCAGCAGATCTTTGTTTACCCGGGTCTCGGAACGAACAATCAACGCGTCAGCATCACGCAGCGTCTCTTTCCGAATTTCGAGAGTTCCCAGTGTCGTCAAAGAACCGGCCTTTGAAAATGCCTGCTCAATAAAGGGAGTGTTTTTATTTGCAACAATATGCACATTCACCTCTAGACAGTGTAGGTTGTGGAGGCGGTATTTCCGCCGCGTCCGGTCCAATTTGTATGGAAGAATTCACCACGCGGACGATCGTTCCGTTCGTACGTGTGAGCTCCGAAATAATCACGCTGCGCTTGAAGTAAATTCGCCGGAAGCCATTTATGACGATAGCCGTCGTAGAACGCAAGAGAAGAACTCATCGATGGAAGCGGGATGCCAAGCAGCGTCGCCGTGGAGACGACCTTTCTCCATGAATCCTGACAATCCTTCATCACTTTTTTAAAATATGAATCGAGCAAAAGATTTGTCAACGCCGGGCTCTTGCCGTACGCCTCTTTGATCTTGCCGAGAAAAGTGCTGCGAATGATGCAGCCGCCACGCCAGAGCAGGGCGATATCGCCGTAGTTGAGATCCCAATGATATTCCTTTGCTGCTTCGCGCATCAGCATAAAACCCTGCGCATACGAAGTGATCTTGGAGGCATACAAAGCTTTTCGAATATCTTCAACGAACGCTTTTCTGCCGGCAATTGCTTTCTTCTTCTGGGGACCCCTCAATATAGTCGATGCTTGCACGCGCTCATCTTTGATGGCGGAGAGGCAGCGGGCAAAGACTGCTTCAGACACCATGGTCATCGGAATGCCGAGATCGAGTGCCGAGATGCTAGTCCACTTCCCCGTTCCTTTTTGTCCAGCGGTGTCCAGAATCTGATCGAGTGTGTACTTTTTCTTCTCGTCTTTGTAATTCAGGATGTCGCGGGTAATTTCAATCAAATAGGATCTGAGCTCGCCTTCATTCCACTTTGTGAAGACATCATGCATTTCTTTGTTGCTCATGCCGAGTCCTTCTTTCATCACCTGATAGCATTCGCAAATGAGTTGCATGTCGCCGTACTCAATGCCGTTGTGCACCATTTTCACGAAGTGACCGGCACCATTGTCACCCACCCATTCACAGCAGGGCGTTCCATCATCAACCTTCGCAGCAATCGCCTGGAAGATCGGTTTGATTGCGGGCCAGGCAGCAACCGAACCGCCCGGCATGATGGATGGCCCCTTCAGTGCCCCCTCTTCACCGCCCGATACGCCGGCGCCGATGTATAGCAGGCCCTTGCTTTCGAGATATTTCGTTCTGCGGATGGTATCTGGAAAATGAGAATTACCCCCATCGATGATAATATCTCCCTGCTCCAGATACGGAAGGATCTGTTCAATGAATTCATCTACTGCTTTGCCTGCTTTTACCATCAGCATAATTTTACGTGGACGATTCAAGAATGCAACCAATTCCGGAATTGTTCTCGCAGGGACAATTTTCTTTCCCGCCCCACGGCCATTGACGAAGTTGTCAACCTTTTCCACCGTTCTATTATAGACCGCAACGGTAAAACCGTGACTTTCCATATTCAAAACAAGATTTTCGCCCATCACGGCGAGTCCTACCAGTCCGATATCTGCACGTTGCATAGAGCACCTTCATAATTAGTATTCAAAAAATATTAGTAACTGCTCAGCGTAGTTCGTCATCCTGAGCGAGCGGAGCGTTTTTTGCGAAGCGAGTCGAAGGATTCCATCATTCCGCACTTCGACTCATCCCGTGCCAACGGCATCCCTTCGGGACAAA
>Ga0182027_10000700_pt1 | contig 57442 bp, 53 predicted proteins | sample 712E1DmetaG_FD_121300 | JGI IMG/M metagenome (GOLD analysis project Ga0182027, IMG submission 121300) | Permafrost microbial communities from Stordalen Mire, Sweden - 712E1D metaG (Illumina Assembly) | ecosystem: Environmental > Terrestrial > Soil > Wetlands > Permafrost | place: Sweden...
AAGGAGTGTTTGAGTAAAACATGGCTGAAAACGTAGAACAGGGCATTACCTCCATGATGGAGGAAAAGAGGGTTTTCAAACCTTCTAAAGAGCTTAGTAAACAGGCTTATATCAAGAGCATGGCCGAGTACAAGAAGATTTATCAGAAGTCCATTGACGACCCGGAAGCTTTCTGGGGAGAGCTGGCATTACAGCTTGACTGGTTCAAGAAATGGGATAAAACTCTTGTACAGGATTTTGCTGAAGCTAAACATCAATGGTTTGTCGGTGGGAAACTGAATGTTTCCTACAACTGCATCGACCGCCACCTCAAGACCGCCCGTAAGAACAAAGCGGCAATTATCTGGGAAGGCGATATCGGCGATAGCCGGACACTGACCTATCAACAGCTGTCCAACGAAGTGAACAAATTCGCCAATGTCCTGAAAAAACTGGGCGTCAAAAAGGGCGACCGGGTTTCTGTTTATCTGCCTATGATTCCCGAACTCGCCATCACCTGTTTGGCCTGCGCTAGAATCGGCGCCATTCACGCCGTTGTTTTCGGCGGTTTCAGCGCCGACGCTCTAAAGGATAGAATTCAAGGCAGCGAATCCAGTTTGCTCGTTTGCAGCGACGGCTATTTCCGCAGCGGTAAGGTCATTAAGAGCAAAGATAATGCCGACGAAGCCTTGAAATCATGCCCCAATGTCAAGAATGTCGTGGTTGTGAAACGCGCCGGCAACGCCGATGTGAAAATGGAACCCGGCAGAGACAAATGGTATCACGAGCTGATGGCTGCCCCGGATATCAGCATCAAATGCGAACCGGAAGTGATGGATGCCGAAGACCCGCTGTTCATCCTTTACACCTCGGGCAGCACGGGCAAACCCAAAGGCGTTCTGCACACCCAGGCAGGTTATTTACTCTATACTTACCAGACCTTTAAATGGATTTTCGATTGCAAAGATGAAGATACTTTCTGGTGTACGGCGGATATCGGTTGGATCACCGGACACAGCTATATTGTCTACGGGCCTCTCGCCAACGGCGCCACCAGCGTCATCTTCGAAGGTGTCCCGAATTACCCGAATCCCGATAGATTCTGGGACATTATTGAAAAATACCGCGTCAATATTTTCTATACTGCTCCGACCGCTATCCGGTCGATAATGAGAGAAGGCGATGCCTGGGTTGCCAAACATGACCTGAGCAGCCTCCGTATCTTAGGGTCTGTCGGTGAGCCGATCAATCCCGAAGCCTGGATGTGGTATCACGATGTCATCGGCGCGGGCAAGTGCCCCATCGTCGATACATGGTGGCAGACCGAGACGGGCGGCATCCTCATCACCCCGCTACCTGGCGCGGTTCCCCTCAAACCCGGCTCTGCAACTTTACCCTTCCCCGGCATTGAACCGGCGATTGTCAGAGAAGACGGTACCCCGGTTGGCGTCAACGAAGGTGGCTACCTGGTTATCAAGAAACCCTGGCCGGGGTTAATGCGCGGCGTCTACGGTGATCCGGCCAGATTCAAAAATACCTATTTCTCCCGATTCCCCGGCGTCTATACTACCGGTGACGGCGCCAGACGGGATGAAGATGGCTATTACTGGCTGATGGGTCGAATCGACGATGTTATCAAGGTGTCCGGCCATCGCATCGGTACCGCGGAAGTCGAGAGCGCCTTTGTGGCACATCCTAAAGTTGCCGAAGCAGCCGTCGTCGGAATGCCTCACCCTATTAAAGGCGAAGGTATTTATGCCTTTGTTACCTTAAAGGTCGGCGTGCCGAAGAGCGAAGAACTTAAGAAAGAGCTGGTGGCATGGGTCCGCAAGCAGATTGGTCCCATCGCTTCACCGGATAAGATTCAGTTCGCCGATGCTCTACCCAAGACCAGAAGCGGCAAGATTATGCGCCGTATCCTCACCAAGATTTCTGCCGGCGATGTCGGTAATCTGGGCGATACCAGCACTTTGGCTGATCCGTCCGTAGTGGATACACTGGTCAAAGAAAGACTATAAATCCTGATTCTCCAAACGAATTAATGAAAGCCCCCTTCCCTATCGGGAAGGGGGCTTCTTTTTATTCAGAATACATAGGTTACTTTGAGAACGTATCTACTTTACTGTAAAGGATAAGGAAAGAGCCAGTCCAGAGCGAGGTATACGAAATAAGGTTGAAATTTTAGTTCTCTCGCCCCCTATGGGAGAGAGTTAGAGTGAGGGGATATACTATTTTAATTTCGGTAATATTTCTGAAACAATTGCGCCATATTATATGGACAGTTGTTATCTATTGAATAAAAAGAGGAGGAAACGAATGGCATTAAGTATTCGAAAGGCACAACAAAATGATGTCAACGCGCTTTCCGTTTTAATGACTGATTTAGCCCGTCATAATGTCACTCCCGACGATATGTTAAACAGGTTGCAGTTTGTCGCGGAAAGTAAGATCGATTCTTTGTATATATGTGAAGAGGACGGCAAGATATTAGGGCTACTCGGCTTTAGAATACGCGAAAATATTGAAGAAGTAAGTAGATTTGGTGAAGTTTCAGCAATTGTCGTTAATACTAAAGAAAAGCGCAGAGGAGTCGGACGATTTATGATGGATTATGCTGAGAAGCTCGCCAGAGAGATGGGCTGTAAAGGAACTTGGCTTGTCAGTGGATTTGCACGAGAAGAAGAGGCTCATAAATTTTATCAGCGATTGGGATATCAGACTACTGGCTATAGATTTGTAAAACTATTTGAATAGTCGTCCGTCTTTTCCATTTCGTACTTGACCGTAGGTACTTTACGAAGTAAATGTAGAGGAATCCAGATATATCACTGGATTCCTGCCGGAGTTTATCCCGTACTTGATACGGGAAAGGAATGACAATTTTAAATTATTATGCGTTATCATTTATATAGCTGAAATTGCCGCTTAAAGCTGACTGCCGAAGGCTAAAAGCTCGTCACGACTTGTGTATTATCCTGTTTGCAGATAAAATGATACTGTAATCACAAGGGAGTGGCTTAATTTTGGGTAAAACAATTGCTGAAAAAATACTGAGCGCCAAATCGGATAGCGATGTCCGCGCCGGCGATATTGTTGTTGCACAGGTAGACCTGGCTTTTATCCAGGACACGACCGGACCGTTAACCGTAAGACAATTTCGTGCGGCGGGATTTAAAACACTAGCGAGTAAATTACAAGCCGCTGTTTTCCTCGACCATGCTGCCCCCAGTCAAAGCCGGGAAATGTCCAACGACCATCTTCTCTTGCGGGAGTTTGCCGCACAAACCGGCGCGCTGCTCAGCGAGGTGGGTGAAGGAGTCTGTCATCAGCTGGTGGCGGAATTCCTGGCCAAACCCGGGGACTTGATTGTCGGCACAGATTCCCATACGGTCACCGCCGGCGGATTAGGTGCTTTTGCCTGCGGTATGGGTTCCTCGGATGTAGCAATCGTGCTGGGTTTAGGTAAAACCTGGTTCCGCGTGCCGGAGACCTTTTTAATCGAATTAACCGGTAAATTTGAAAAAGGCGTCAACGCCAAAGATTTGATTCTATATCTAATCGGGAAAATTGGAGCTGACGGCGCTACCTACAAAGCGCTGGAATTCAGCGGCGCGGGTGTGGCAAATATCGGTGTGCCCCAGCGTTTGACGGTTTCCAATATGGCGGTAGAAGCGGGCGCCAAGGTGGGGATTTTCCCTGCCGATGAATTAACCCATCGATTCCTTAAAGAAAACGGCCGCACTAATGATTATCAACCTGTCATCGCCGATAAAGATACGGTTTATGAAAAGACCGTCAATATTAAATTGAATGAGCTTGAGCCGATGATTTCCAAACCGCACACGGTAGATAATGTCGTGCCGGTGAAAGCAACGGCCGGGACAAAAGTGCAACAGATATCGATTGGTACATGTACCAACGGCCGTTTGGAAGACATCGAGATTGCCGCTAAAATCCTCCAGGGCAAACATCGCCATCCTAAAACGAGGCTGATAATCACTCCCGCCTCGAGGGATATTCTGTTAGAAGCGACTGCCGCCGGTTATATTGAGACTTTGCTCAAAGCCGGGGCGGTCATAATGCCTCCGGGTTGCGGTTCCTGTCTCGGTTTACACCAGGGTGTTCTGGGCGATGGTGAAAGCTGCCTCTCTACGGCTAATCGTAATTTTAAAGGCCGGATGGGCAGTCCCGAAGCATTTATCTATCTGGGCAGTTCGGCGACCGCGGCAGCCAGTGCCATTAAAGGCGAAATTACAGACCCGAGGGAGTTCTTATAATGTTGACAGGCAGAGCCTTTAAATTCGGCGACGATATTTCTACCGACCAGATTATCCCGGGTAAGTATGCTTATCTGAGGAGCAATCTTCCGGAACTGGCAAAACATGTGATGGAGGATGCCGATCCTCACTTTGCTGCAAAAGTGAAAGAGGGCGATTTTATTGTGGGCGGTAATAACTTCGGGTTGGGGTCGAGCCGGGAACACGCGCCGTTGGTTATCAAAATGGCGGGCGTCAAAGCCATTCTGGCAAAATCTATGGCGCGTATCTTTTTCCGTAATGCGATTAATCTCGGATTGCCTGTCCTGATTTGTAATACCGATGATATTGCCGACGGCGACGAGCTGGAAATTGACCTTCAGTCCGGTATTATCAATAATAAGAGTAACGGCAAGCAACTCACCTTCGGGAAAATCCCTGATGTTATGTTGAAGATTTTGGATGAGGGTGGACTGCTGCCTTATATCCAGAAGCACGGCGATTTCAAATTATAAAATCAGGATTTTCTCTCCCTATTAGGGAGAGATACAGAGAGAGTGCTTAACAATGCCTATTTATCGTTCCGAGTACTTGAGCTAAGTAGATAGTACGAAGAACCTCCTTACGATACGCAGGGAGATTGTTATTCGGCCACTAAAGTGCTACAGCCTTTGTCCTCCTGAGAAGGACTTAATGCGATAGATCTAATGATAGAGAGGGGAAAATAGTGACCTATAACATTACACTGATTCCCGGCGATGGCGTCGGACCGGAAGTCACCGAAGCCACGAAACGTGTGCTGGAAGCCACCGGTGTCGAATTCAAGTGGGACATCGGTGAGGTCGGCAGTTACGCCATGGAAAAATACGGCACGCCACTGCCGGCTTCGGTCATTGAATCGGTCAAGAAGAATAAAATTGCGCTGAAAGGCCCGGTGACCACTCCGGTCGGCTCCGGGTTCCGCAGTGTGAATGTGGCGTTGCGCAAGGAACTGGAACTTTTCGCCTGTCTTCGACCCTGCAAAACTTATCCGGGTGTGCCGTCACGCTATCAGAATATCGATCTCGTCATCGTCCGCGAGAATCTGGAAGACCTTTATGCCGGCATTGAATACGAAAGAGGTACACCGGAAGCAGCGGGACTTATTAAATATATTGCCGATACCAAAAAGAGCGCTATCCGTACTGATTCCGGCATCAGCATCAAACCGATATCCGAATTCCGCAGTAAACGCATCGTTAAATTTGCTTTTGAATACGCTCGCACCTATCACCGTAAGAAAGTCACGGCGGTGCATAAAGCCAATATCATGAAATTCTCCGACGGTCTGTTTTTAGCCTGTGCCCGTGAAGTGGCCAAGGGGTACGCCGACATCGAATTCGAAGATAGAATCGTGGATAACATGAGCATGCAGTTGGTGCAAAAGCCTCAGCAATTCGATGTTATTGTCGCGCCGAACCTTTACGGCGACATTCTTTCCGACCTCTGTGCCGGACTCGTGGGAGGGTTGGGTGTGGCTCCCGGCGCTAATCTGAACGATGAGATGGCTGTCTTTGAGCCGACGCACGGTAGCGCCCCCAAATATGTCGGGATGAACAAGGTTAACCCGATGGCGATGATGTTGTCCGGAGTTTTAATGCTCCGCTATCTCGGCGAGAAAAAGAGCGCCGATCGACTGGAAAAAGCCATCGCGGCGGTAATTGCCGAAGGCAAGGCCGTTACCTACGACTTCAAACCGGGCGCCCCCGAAAAAGCAGTCGGTACTTCTCAAGTGGCCGATGCGGTTATCCTCAAACTCGGCCGGAATTAACCCCGATTCTTCATGTTTTTTATATGGCGGTACTATTGTTTTATACGTAATAAATCCGTAACAATAGACAGGTATTATTAAAGTAGTAAGGATACAATTTGTCGGGAGGGGCTTATGGGTAAGATATATCTGGTAGATGTGACAAATCGGGATGGGGTGCAGACTGCCAAACTTGGTTTATCGAAGTTGGAAAAAACGATGATAAACATCTATCTGAACGAAATCGGTGTGTTTCAGTCCGAGTTCGGTTTCCCGACGACACACCATGAGACCCATTACCTCAAGGCGAATCTGAAATTGGCGGAAATGGGTATCTTAAAACCGATTCGCTTGTCCGGTTGGATTCGGGCTCTAAAAGAGGATGTGGAAACCACTTTCAAACTCATCCCGGAGATTCAGTATCTCAATCTTTCCACTTCCACTTCGAACCAGATGATTAACGGTAAATATCTGGGGAAAAAAACGAATCGTGATGTTTTGAAGATGATGACCGAAGCGCTCGACTTGGCTTTGGCGATGGGTGCTAAAGCGGTGAGCGTGAATGCGGAAGATGCCTCCCGTACGGAGCTCGACTTCCTGGTAGAATTCGGTCTGGCGGCCAAAGAACACGGTGCTAATCGCCTGCGTTATTGCGATACACTCGGGTACGAAAATCCATTTACGATTTACGAGTCTGCGAAAACCCTGGCGGAAAAGGTGTGTTTGCCTATCGAGATGCACTGCCACGGCGATTTGGGTATGGCAGTGGCGAACTCCCTGGCCGGCGCGAAAGGGGCCATTGACGGTGGGCAGGATGCCTACCTGGACACCACAGTCAACGGTATCGGGGAAAGGGCCGGAAATGCGGACCTGGTGGCGATTCTGCTGGCGCTGTTGAAATCGAAAGATTTCGCCAATCATTATTGTTTGGGACATAAAATCAATCTGTCCAAGGCCTGGATGATTGCCAAATTCGCCAGTTATGCCTTCAGCGTACCGATTGCCATTAACCAGCCGGGGGTAGGTTCCAATGCTTTCGCCCATGCTTCCGGTATTCACGCCGACGGCGTTATCAAAGACCCGGCGAATTATGAGTTGTACAGCTTTGAAGAACTCGGCCGGGGCGAACCGGAAACAGTCGAGACCGGTCGGGAAATCATCAGTGGACAGTACAGCGGTATCTCGGGCTTCAGCCACATTATGAATAAGATCACCAGCGATAAAGCGATCACGTTCAAAGACCCCAAGGAAGCGGCTAGAATCCTCGAATTGGTCAGATATGCCAACGTCGCGGCGCAGAAACCGCTGGTCAAAGACGAACTGCTGTTCATTGCCCGGTATCCGGATATTGCCAAAGAGCTGCTGACGATGACGCCGCTGGATTACCCGATTTAGCACTAGAAATTAAAAAGGTCAGCTCCTAGAGTTTCATCCCTTCGGATTGGATGAAATAGCGCTGATGACCGTGGCCAGACGGTCGGGGTTATCGGAACCGATGAGATATTTCTTGCCGCCGGCAGTGGTGAGTTTAACTCCGCGTGTGCCGCCTAAAAAGTAACCGCTCATCTCGCGGTTCGCCCGTATCCCATAGCCGCTGAAATCCTTGAGCGGGGAAAAATCATGGGCCTCAGCCCCGGTTATTTCAGCCATATTCAGTCTTAAAACTCTGATGCCTATTATCCCCCAGCGTACGGTGATGTTTTGCCGTGTCACCAGAATCCGCTGGCCTCCGTAGAGCGTCGCTATCAGTATGCCTGCGATTATCAGTAAAACGGACACCCATGGCTGGCTGAACCAGGATAAAATTGCCCCCACCAGCATTACGAGCGGCACTATTATCGTGAACATCGTGAAATAAAAGGGATTCTGGTAATCCCAATAAAAAAATGTCGAGTCTTCTTTTATGCGCAGGATGATTTCCGGATTTACAGGTTCTTTTTCACGTTCGACTACTTTTCCCTGGTAATGGCGGTACGGGCGTGCTAATTCTAAAAGTATCGCCAACATCGTTGCAGCACCGCCCGCCATTCCTAAATATTGCCAAGGGAAGCTGAACGAAGTGTCGCCATGACGCAGAAAAGCCAGGTATCCCAGACTGATTCCCACCATGGCCCCGACCACAATATCGTCCATCAGCGAAAACCAGTTGAATATTTTGGCTTTTTCCTGTCTGGCCCAGGCTTCATCGAGGAAAATGGAGAGAATTATAAATAATACCGATATGCCGATTGTCAGCCCGAAAGCCAACTAGGGCGAACCGTAAGCATTCGGTGCGCCGCCGGCACTAAAGTGCACCGGAGCTCGGCCCGGCAGCGGGCTGGAAATAATAATGCCCACAATGAGGGCGACCAGCGCGGCAAGCGATGGCAGGTTAGTCCATAACGGATGAGCGAGTTTGATTTTCATGATTTACTCCTTCTTGAGCTGGTCCATTTGGCGGTCTATCAGTTTACGTAAATCTTCGATCTGAATTCCTTGCACTAAGGCATCGGTGATCAGCTCTTTCAAGCGGTTTTGGATGTCGGTCTCGAGGTCCGGATGCCTTTGCGGTAAACGTTTGGCAATCTTGGCTCTGCGCCCCAGATGCAGATTGATGATACCCTGGTCGCGTAGTTTCAAGTAAGCGTTGCGTACCGTATGTAGGTTGATACCCAGGCTGTCAGCGACCTCTCGTACGGAAGGTAGTTCGTCTCCCGGTTTGAGTGTGCCGTTGCCCACCTGTTCTTTAATCTGATTTATGATTTGGAGGTATATCGGGCGATTGTCATGCTGATTTATCGAAAGAAACATATAAAACACTCTCTACTGTTATACTAAAACTATAATAGTTAGAGGATTGTTTGTCAAGAGAAGCGTATTGAAGAATAATGAGAATTGTCACTTCTTGAGCGGAGTCGAGAGGAGACTCCCTGTGAACAACAAGGATATCCTCAGAACGATAACGCCCTTTCACTCTCTCTCAATCTCTCCCTATTAGGGAGAGATGACAGCATTTGGATTTTTAATGGATTCCAGCCGGAGTTTATCCTATGCGAAGGCATGGGACAGGAATGACAATGGTGGTTAATATGGCTCAGAAAGAAGATGCTAATGGAAATTGACACTATAACGCTCAGGTTGTAGACTTCAATAATGGAGGGAGAGAAATGAGTTCTTTACGCCAGATAGACCCCGAAGTCTACCATTTTATCGAACTTGAGAGAAAACGTCAGCAATCGACTATTAATCTGATTGCTTCAGAAAATTATACCAGTCGGGCAGTGCTGGAAGCTCTTGGTTCTTTCCTGACCGATAAATATGCCGAAGGTTACCCGCACCGTCGTCATTACGGCGGCTGCGAGAACGTCGATGAGATAGAAACTTTGGCCATCGAGCGTGTGAAAAAACTCTTTCACGCCGAGCATGCCAACGTCCAACCCCACGCCGGAGCGCAAGCTAATATGGCTGTTTATCTGGGCATGTTGGAATACGGGGATACCATCATGGGTATGAGACTGATACATGGCGGACATATGACCCACGGCGATAAAATCAGTTTCTCCGGCAAGTACTATAAGGTTGTGCAGTACGGGGTGAGCAAAGAAACCGAGCGGATTGATTATCAGGAAGTCGAGCGTCTGGCTCTGGAAAATAAACCCAAACTGATTGTCGTCGGCGCCAGCTCTTATCCCAGAATCATTGATTTCGAACGTTTTCGTCAGATTGCCGACATGGTCGGGGCCAAACTGATGGTGGATATGGCGCATATCGCCGGTCTGATTGCGGTGGGTTTACATCCCACGCCGGTGCCTTACGCCGACATCGTCACCTCTACCACGCACAAGACCTTAAGAGGGCCGCGCGGAGCTTTTATTTTGTGCCGCAAAGAGTACCAGAAACAAATTGATACGGCGGTTTTCCCCCAGATGCAGGGCGGTCCGCTGATGCATGCCATCGCTGCACGAGCTGTGGCATTTCAGGAGGCATTACAGCCGTCTTTCCTCGATTACCAGCGTAATATACTGGACAATGCGCAGGCGTTAGCGGCTGAGCTGAAAAAGCTCGGCTTGCGTCTTGTTTCCGGCGGCACGGATAATCACATCGTGCTGGTTGACCTGACGCCGATTAAAGTCACCGGTAAAGATGCTCAGATTGCCTTGGAGCGCGTCGGCATTGTGGTTAACCGGAATTCCATACCTTTTGATACTAATTCGAACTGGGTCACCAGCGGCGTCAGGCTGGGCACGCCGGCTATGACCACCCGCGGCTTTACTCCTGCGGAGATGAAACTTTGTGCCAATTTGATTTTCAAAGTGCTCACGCACATCGGCGATGTTGCGGTTGAAAATCAAGCGAAAGAAGAAGTTCAACAATGGTGTCATCGCTTCCCCATCCCCGGTATCGATGACTGACGATTTTACGATGATTGGTGTTTGGCAGACTGGAATGGCTGGTTCTTTAATACAGAATCAGCCATTTGTTTTACGGAAAAAGAATCAATTATTTATTCTAGTGGTATAATGTATTTGCCACGGTTAGTGCTTTTTGAAGGAGTGTTAATGGACGACCTTAAGGTATTCACCGGGAATTCATATCCGGCTTTGGCAAAAGAAATCACTGATTACCTCGATATTCCCCTGGGGCGTTCGGAGGTATTTGAGTTCAGTAATGAAAATATCTTTGTGCGGATCCTAGAGAATGTGCGTGAAAGAGACGTTTTTGTAGTGCAATCGATGTCCCATCCGGTCAGCAAGAGCCTGATGGAATTACTGATTATGCTGGATGCGCTGAAAAGGGCATCGGCCAAAAGAGTAACAGCGGTAATTCCTTATTATGGCTATGGCCGCACCGATAAAAAAGACCAGCCCCGCGTGCCGATTACCGCCAGATTAATCGCCGACCTTTTAACTGTCGCGGGCGCCAATCGTTTGCTCACTGTCGATCTGCACGCTGCGCAGATCCAAGGCTTTTTTAATATCCCGGTTGATGAATTGACGGCGTTGACCCTGCTCAGCGACTATTTCAAACAGAAGCAAATGGGTGATTTGGTCGTAGTGGCTACGGATATTGGAATTTCCAAACGGGCGCGTGATATGGCGGCTAGAATGAATGCGCCCCTGGCGATTGTAGAGAAAAGACGCCTGGGTAATAACGGCAAGACGGAAACCCTAAATGTCATTGGTGAAGTGAAGGGTAAAATTGCCGTGACTTTTGACGATGAAATCGATACCGCCGGTTCGCTCATCAATACGGTTAATGCTTTAATAGACCGCGGGGCAAAGGAAGTCTATTCCTGCGCTACGCATCCGGTTTTTTCGGATAATGCCATCGAACGTATTGCCAAAAGTCCGGTGAAACAGGTGGTCGTGGTTGACACTATTCCTGTGCCGCCTGAAAAAAAGCTGGATAAAATTGTGGTTTTACCTATGGCGCCGCTATTAGGAGAAGCCATTCACCGTATTCACACCGGTCTATCGATCGGTGCGATGTTCGAACCGGAATAGCAAACGGGAAAAATCAAGATATGGACACACAATAAAAACCCTAGAGGAAAAAGATGTTTAAGTGGCTTGGTAATTTAGTCGATTCAAATGAAAAAGTGCTCAAGAGATTGCAGCCGGTTGTCGATAAGATCAACGACCTTGAGCCTGAATACCAGAAACTCACCGACGACGAACTTAAAGCTAAGACCCAAGAGTTTAAAGACAGGTTAGCCAAGGCGACGTTTGATATTCAGCAGAGTGTCGATACGTCAAAACAGGAGTTGCAGGAAGCAAAAAAGCAATCATCGGAAGTAGAAGATAAATTCACTCAGGAAAATGTTGACCTGGTTACCAGACAGTTACAGGAGAAACTCGAACAGCTGGAAAAGGAACTCTGGAAGACACAAAACGATGCTTTGGATCAGCTCATCCCGGAGGCTTTTGCCGCTGTGCGTGAAGCTGCCAGGCGTACTATCAAACAACGCCATTTTGATGTCCAGTTGATGGGCGGTATGGTGCTGCATCAGGGTAGAATCGCGGAAATGAAAACCGGTGAAGGTAAAACGCTGGTGGCGACTTTGCCGCTGTACTTGAATTCTTTGACCGGGAAAGGCGTCCATCTGGTAACTGTCAACGATTACCTCTCCAAACGCGACCCCTACTGGATGGGACCGATTTACAATGCGCTGGGAGCAACGGTGTCCAGCATTCAAGGGCAACAGACTGCCGGTGCGCAGGGAGGAGTTTCGTTTATCTATGACCCCGCCTTTGATACCGGCAAGGAAGACGACCCCTGGCGTCATTTCCGGCCGGTTACCCGTAAAGAAGCCTATGAAGCAGATATCACCTATGGTACTAATAACGAGTTCGGCTTCGATTATCTGCGGGATAATATGGTGATTGACCTGAAACAGTGTGTGCAGCGTGATTTGAATTACGCCATCGTGGATGAGGTCGATAATATCCTGATTGATGAGGCGCGCACGCCGTTGATTATCAGCGGACCGGCGGAAGAGGGCGCGTTGAAGAAATACAGTACGGCAGATAAAGTTGCCCGACAATTGATTGGAAGAATCGTTACCGATGCAGAGGAATCCGATGCCAAACTGAAGGGTATCGATCTGGAAGAAGGCATGGATTACCTGATTAACGATAAAGACCATTCCGTCTCATTAACGGGTGAAGGAGTGGATAAGGCGCAAAATAAACTCGATGTGCCTAGTCTTGGTGAATTTCAATCGAAGTGGGAACACTATATCCGCCAGGCGATTGTGGCCCATCAGCTCTTTAAAAAGAATAAAGAATATGTCATTAACAACGGGAAGGTTATCATTGTCGATGAATTTACCGGCCGTATGATGCACGGCCGCAGGTATTCCGACGGTTTGCATCAGGCAATTGAAGCTAAAGAAGTCGCTAACGGCGAACGTGTTAGTGTTGAGGAAGAGAGCCGGACCTACGCAACGATTACTTTCCAGAATTATTTCCGTCCCGACCCGGATAAACATATGTATTGGAAGTTATCCGGTATGACTGGCACGGCTGTTACAGAAGCCGAAGAGTTCCATAAGATTTATAAACTCGAAGTTGTTGTCATTCCCCCGAATAAACCGATGGCGCGCAAGGACAACGCCGATAAAATATTTAAGAGTGAAGAGGCCAAATTCGACGCGGTGGTCAAGGAAGTGGAAGAACTTCATAAAGAGGGCCGGCCGATTCTAATTGGTACTGTCTCGGTGGAAAAGTCTGAATATTTAAGCGAAAAAATGAAGCGGAAAGGTATTCGTCATGAGGTATTAAATGCCAAGCTGCATGAAAAAGAAGCCGGTGTCGTAGCTCAGGCCGGCAGATTGGAAGCAGTCACCGTGGCCACCAACATGGCCGGACGTGGCGTCGATATTGTTTTAGGTGGCAGACCGGATGGCAGAACCCCTGCAGAATGGCAGAATGAACATGACGAGGTTATTCAAAAGGGTGGCTTACATATCATCGGTACGGAACGTCATGAAGCGCGGCGTATCGATAACCAGTTACGCGGCAGGGCGGGGCGTCAGGGCGATCCGGGTAGTACGCGCTTTTTTGTTTCGCTGGAAGATGATATTATGCGGCGCTTCGGCGGCGACCGTGTCGGCAAAATTATGGAGTGGGCCGGCATTGGAGAGGACGTTCCGATTGAAAACTCGCTCATCAACAAAGCCATCGAGGGTGCGCAAATCAGAGTCGAGGGCTATTATTTCGACATCCGCAAACATTTGGTGGAATACGATGATGTGGTAAATAACCAACGGAAAATTATTTACGATGAAAGACGCAAAATCTTGAGCGGTGCTGACCTCAGGTCAAATGTCCTCTCTATGGTCAAAGAGGAAATGGCGGATATTATTGCTGCTCATGTCGGGGAGAACAGCGATGGTAATTTAACCCAACTCGTGACTGATGTCGGCACGATTATGCCTTTACCGAAGGACTTCAATGCGGAAACTCTTGCAGAAATGAAGGCAAATGATATCGAAGACCGGTTAGTAGAGCAAGCCGAAGGTCTCTACAAGCAGAGAGAAACAGAATTAGGCAATGAAAGCATCCGCATGCTGGAACGCCTTTTAATGTTACGTATTATCGATAACTATTGGGTTGATCATTTGACCAGTATGGATAATATGCGTCAGGGAATTGGTTTACAGGCAATCGGTCAGGACCCCTTGCCTCTTTATAAGCGTAAAGGGCATGAACTTTTCGAGGGAATGATGGAAGGTATCCGTCACGACCTGGTGCATAATATTTTCAATATTAATGTCACGAAAGGCCCGCCTCCCAAACAGACGGCCTCACTGATGGCCAAGGTTGTAAATGCCAGTCGTGGTGGGGATAGCGGCAAACCTGCTGAGAAGGTTGAAGGGAAGAAAATCGGCAGAAACGACCCCTGTCCCTGCGGCAGCGGCAAGAAATACAAACACTGCTGCGGAAAATCATCGTGACGAATCTGGAAATTGCCAATGTGTTCCGGGATATCGCCAGCCTGTTGGACAAGAAAAAAGAGAACTGGTTCAAGATTCGTGCGTACCGGAAAGTGGCAGAGGAAATCGACAAATTAACGGTTGACTTATCGCGCTTGGCTCAAGAGGGGAAATTGAGAGAAATACCCGGCGTGGGTGAGGCAATCGCAAAGAAAATTACCGAAATGCTCAATACCGGCAAACTGCAGTTTTATGAGAAACTGAAAACGGAAGTCGGGGAGACTGTCAGTGAGCAAACCCAAAAGTGAAAGTATCTCGCATCAGTTAACCTCGCTTGATGATGAGGCAATTCGACATTTCCGCGAAGCAATTGCTTCAGGAAAGCATTGGTACATGGGTTTGTTAGAAACGGTCGGGCGTTGGGATTCGCCTGAGGAAATTTATCAGGGGCGTCAATATCGCTATCTTATCGATGGCGCTGCTTTCGATTGGCGGTTGCTGGCAGAGCGTCTCTGCGAAGCCGTCGATGGTTTGCTGCCGGAGAAAGAAAAATCCGACTTTTTACTCAGAGGCAAGCCGCCATTAGAAATCACTAAAGAGCAATTCCAGGAATTAATCGGTTCGGTCAGGTATCGCCAGTATCTTAATTACTTTTACGGTGTCACGGTAGAAGAGGCCATCCTGCTATCGGTGAAAGAAGAGGTACGCAAAGAGTGCCTGATCGCCGCGCTGGTAAAGGAAGAGGATACTACGGCCGAGGCTTTTCTACGGATTTACGGTGATACTCAACCTGTCTTACTGGAGCAGTTCCGTAAAGAGAAACGCTACCGGCGCTCGCGGTCGATTAGCCTCAGCGAATTAAAGGAATTTACCTACTGGCTTTTCCAGTATCGTATCAGGCATAACGATAAATCACGCGTCGCCAGCGATACCAAGAAGGCTCTGGATTGGTTAAATCGTAACGGCTACCCCGAAAGATTCATCATTACCCGACCGCTCGTCGGGAATATCTGATTACCTCAACCTGCGTATGTCAATTGCTCCAGTGATACAGAATCCAGGAATCTCCTCAATGTCGTTGCGAGACCTTCGATAGAAGGCCGTGACAATCTTAAACGATTAGTGCAAATCATTCCGATAGTAAAAAAATAATTCAATTGCATAATATTTCTTTTTATTCAATGCTCATAAATAATTTAGTACCGCTTGGGATTGCTTCGTCTCCCGTATACATTCACTTGTCAAAGTGCACTCTTGACAATTCGGTTTTGGATAGAGTTCGCAGAGTTCAAGATGTTAGGGAAGAATAGGAACCTGCCAAAAGTGTCTTGATGTTGCCATATTAAATGCCGGAAAATGTTGCGCTAAATTTTCTTAGAGGATGGATAAAGGGCAATTAATAGTTCTTTAGTAACCATGAGTCCCTGTGTCGCTTCCAGTTCACCAACTAAATTTAAATCACTTTCTTGAGGGTGAGTGCCCTTCCCACCAAAGAATGTCACTGTTGTAGCTAGACTCAGTTGTTTTTGGCCGAGAAGTTTATTACTTAGCGCCCATTGTATCATCTTTATTGGAGTGTCTTCAGGTACTTTTTTAGCCAGCAGTGCTCCTTGCAACGAACGCCTTGCCATTACTGCAGAGGCTTTGAATGCATGATGAATAAGGCATGTCATTGCTTCCATGTAATCAACATATGGTTGTTCGGGAATTCCATCATGTAATCCGTAAGTAAACTCTGGTTTGATTAGAGGTTCAGACCTTAACAAGCTCCCTTCGACCATTGTCACTTGCATCCTAATTTTGCAGAAGGGGCAAGTAACTGAACCACGATAATTCCAGTAAGTAACCATGTCCAGAGGTATTGGTTTGGCACAATCATGGCATATTGGAGAAGCCATAGTCTTTATCTCCTTAGGTCATTTTATCGCTCGTTTATTTGACCAAGACATAAGTGAAGGAATATTTTATACCTCAGCCTAAGGCTTAGCTACATAATTTCTCAAAACCCCGATCGGGTCGATTTTAATCTCTATAATATCGCCGGGCTTCATCGGACCGATGCCGCTCGGTGTGCCGGTAGCAATGACATCGCCGGGCAGGAGCGTCATTGCGTATGAGACGAAACTAACGATTTCAGTCACGGGAAAAATCAGGTCGGCAGTATTACCCTTTTGTTTTAATTCGCCATTGAGATAAGCTGCCAGTGGCATATTTGATGGGTTGGCTTCCGTTTCGATACAGGGGCCGATGGGAGCAAAGGTATCGAAACCCTTACTAAGCGTCCATTGCCCGTCGGGTTTTTGTAAATCGCGCGCCGAAACATCGTTGAAACAGGTATAGCCCAATATATAATCCATAGCGTCTTGCGGCGCGACGTGGCTGGTTTTTTTCTTCATTACGATTCCCATTTCTGCCTCGTAATCGACGCGGTGAGACATCTCCGGATAAATGATCTTATCCTCGGGGCCGGCAACCGATGTGGGTGGTTTTAAAAAGAGTACCGGTATTTTGGGGTATTCCAATTTAAACTCATCGGCGTGACTCCGGTAATTCAATCCCAGACAGACCACTTTGGACGGGACACAAGGCGCCAGGAGTTTGACATCGCTGAGTTTATGTTTTATTCCTGAATACGTGATATCTTTGAACGGATTACCCGTAATGGTTTTGACGGTTTCTTTGTCGAGTACGCCGTAGCTCGTTTTATTACCAAAAGAGAAACGTATTATCTTCATAACTAATTAGTTTAGCTTTTTCCCTTAACGGGGGCAAATACCGGTTTCCATACCATATCGTTCCCGTCCCGTTGTTCACGGGATGATACTGCAGGGGGAATCCATATCATTCCCCCCATTCTGGCGCAGGCCAGAATCCAAAAAACGGACTGGATACCAGTACATTTACTTCGTAAAACTACGTAAAGTATACATTACTGTGTAGGTATTATAGTCTACGACCTTCGCTGGCATGGAAAGGGAGGTGTGTTTGATTAATTTACCAGGGTGAGTGAAACCCACCACTAAAATGATCGATACTACAGCGTAATTTCTCTTTGTTTAATGCGGCACTTTTCAGCGGTAATAATGGCGCTTATTTCATTCACAGCAGATTCAATCTGGTCGCGATGATTGACCACGATATAATCAAAATTGGAAATCTGTTTCATTTCATCGTTTGCTGCTTGCAGGCGTATTGCCATCGTCTCTTTGGATTCGGTATAACGTTGCTGTAGTCTGGTGGCAAGTTCTTCAACTGAAGGCGGCATCAGAAAGATAAATAATGCCTGAGGCGCTATTGCCTTAATAGTTGCGGCGCCTTGCACATCGACTTTTACCACGACATCATAACCGTGTTTCAGTGCCTGACGGATCGGTTCTTTCGGCGGACCGTACCAGTTACCGTACACATTAGCTGATTCTAGCAGTTCGTTGTTTTTGAGTAAATTTAGAAATTCCGTTTCGCTGACAAAGTGATAATCTACGTTATCTTTTTCATTGTGACGGCGCGGTCTGGTAGTGACCGTGGTAACAAATTTCACGTTGATGCAGGATTTTTTAAGGTAGCTGAGAACCGCATCTTTCCCCACGCCGGAAGGACCGGAGAGCACAATCAATAAAGGCTTTTTTACCGGATCAGGAATTGTGTCGCACTTGGGTGAATTTTCTCCCATCGGACCCTATTCTTCCTCCGGGGTTACTTTGGGCAAGCCTGTTTGCAGTCTGCCGGCAATGGTATCCGGCGCCAGTGCGGCTAGAATGACATGGCCGCTATCGGCAATAATAACGGCTTTAGTGCGTCTGCCGTTGGTCATATCGATCAGAAGACCTTTTGTTCTGCCGTCCTGAATTGTACGCTTGGTCGGCGCTGAATTCGGGGAGGCAATCGCGATGACACGGTTCATGGCCAGCATATTATTAAAGCCGATGTGGACTAATTCGATTCCCATCAGTACTCCTTAAAATTGTTTTTATCAGAATCGGTTGTAGATGTTAAAACCGGATTTTTATATATTGCTAATAATATACTTTTTAGAAACGGGAAACAACTGGTTAAACTATAAAGTTCTTGCTATTTGAAATAACTGATTGATTTCGGTTTTTATACTCCAAACCATGCCTGTATCGTGGCGTCTTTCCTGTAGTAAACAGGCGGCTGAATTAAATAAATCCTTTTATTTTACCGAAATATTCTATATAATAAAGTTGTTTCGTAGTATTTACGAGAGAAAGGACTCAGTAGTGCAAGTCATCGCCTGCGTCAAACAGGTACCGGATACAACTCAAGTAAAAATCGACCCGAATACAGGCACGCTTATTAGGGAAGGCGTACCTTTTATTATGAATCCCTTCGATGTCCACGCTCTGGAAGAAGCTCTTCGTCTTAAAGATAAATACGGCTTCCGCGTGGCTGTCATTTCTATGGGACCGCCGAATGCTGTAGTAACTCTGAAAAAAGCATTGGCAGTCGGCGCCGACGAAGCCATTTTACTCAGCGACCGCGCTTTTGGCGGCGCGGATACCCTGGCCACCAGCAAAGTTCTGGCAGAAGCAATCAGACGTTTGAATGAAAAGGAAGAAGTGGCGCTGGTGATCTGCGGCAAGCAGACTATCGATGGCGATACCGCTCAGGTGGGGCCGGGCATCGCCAGCCGACTGAAATACATACAATTAACACTGGTCGATTATATACAAAATGTCGACCTGAAAACTAAAAAGGTCATTGTCCGGCGTAAATTGGAAGGCCGTCATGAAGTGGTGGAAGCCGTCATGCCGGCGATGATAACGGTGGTGCGGGAAATCAATCATCCGCGTTATCCCACCGTTCCTAAACGTTTGGCCGCGGAAACCGCAGAAGTAGTGGTCTGGGATAACAAAGTATTGAAGCTGGATGAAAATACCATCGGCTTAAAAGGTTCGCCAACGCAGGTGCGGCGCATTTTTTCCCCGGAAAGAGCTAAGGGCGAAATTATCGGAGATGGTGTCAATAAACCCGCAGAAACAGCGAATATGCTGGTAGATAAACTGGTGGGGAAAGACATCGTCTCGTTGTGATTTAAAACAGGGATTGGAAATGGCGGAAGAAGAAAAGAAAAAAATCAGGCGTCCCCTCGGACACGCCCGTTTAATTCCCGGCAAGTGCATTGCCTGCGGCGCGCGCTGCCAAAGCGAATGCAAGGTTGATGCTGTCGAAATGAACGATAAGGGCGAACCGGTCATCGATTTAAAAAAGTGCACCGGTTGCCGCCGCTGTCTCCGCATTTGTCCCGCCGAAGCTGTCGAAATTTACTTCACACCGGAAGAACAACAAATTCTGAATGAGCTGGCGAAACAGAAGGAAACCGAGAAAACGGCCGCGCCCGTTGCTGAGCCGGTTGATGAAGTGCAGGCCAAACTGGCCGCCAAGTTGAAAGAATATAAAGGGGTTTGGGTCTTTGTCGAACAGAGTGACGGTATTCCCGCCGAAGTCTCCTGGGAATTGCTCGGCGTGGGCGCCGGACTGGCCAAAACCCGTAATGTCGAACTTTGCGCGATCGTCGTCGGAAATAATGTCAAAAATCTTTGTCAGGAATCTTTTACTTACGGCGCGACTAAAGCGTATTTAATTGATTCCGCGACATTTGCCAATTACCGTACGGAACCTTATCAAAAAGCTATTTGTTACCTGATTAATAAATACAAGCCGGAAATTGTCCTCGTCGGGGCGACCGGTCTGGGCAGGGATTTAGCCGGAGCCGTGGCTACTGAGTTAGCCACTGGCTTAACAGCAGATTGCACCGGCTTGACGATTGATGAGAACGGCCTCTTGATGCAGACCCGTCCGGCTTTCGGCGGTAATATCATGGCCACGATCAAAACGGAACGCACACGGCCGCAAATGTCTACGGTCCGTCCGCATGTGATGCCGCTGCCCAAGAAAGATAATGCCTGCAACGGTCAAATTATCGAAGAATCACTGCCGCTTACTGAAAAAGACATTCTTGCGAAAGTGCTGGAAGTGATTGACGACCGCAAAGGCGGAGATATCGATATTGCCGGTGCGGATGTAATTGTTTCCGGCGGACGCGGTATGCAATCTAAAGAAAACTTTAAGATTTTAAAAGAACTGGCAGATGAACTGGGTGGGGTGGTCGGCGGTTCCAGAGCGACCATTGAAGCCGGTTGGTTGCCTGTAGAGTGTCAGGTAGGACAGACCGGAAAAACGGTCCGCCCCAAGATATATTTTGCCTGCGGCATCAGCGGCGCTATTCAGCATCTCGTCGGGATGCAGGACGCTGATGTAATTATTGCCATTAACCGCGATGCCTCCGCCCCGATTTTCGAAGTGGCGACTTACGGCATTGTCGGCGACCTTTTCAAGGTCGTACCGGGGATTACGAATCGTGTCCGTGAACTCCGTGCCGCCAAGCGCAATACTCCCAGCGCTGATAATACCAGATGCGAACCGGAGGCGAAGTAGATGGACCCAGTGAGCGGCGTTCTCGGTTACATCCTCTTCTGGGGCTTGACGGCCCTGGCAGCGGGTATTTTCTTTTGGAAGTTGCGCCAGATTATCAGACTGGTTTCCCTTGGACGCGGTGCGGAAAAACCTGTCCGTATGATAAAGAAATCATTCGATGCGGTTGTTCATTTTATTACCCAGACGTGTCAGTTCAAGAATATCCGCAAGCAGGACAGAGCCGGTATCGGTCACCTGTTCATGATGTGGGGGTTCCTGTTCTTTGTCACTTACTACTTCTTTTTCATTATCATTGCCTCCGGCTTCGGCTTGCCGACGATGGAAAACAACTCCGTCTATGCCGTTTATTGCTGGATTATGGATATTGTGGCGCCGTTTGTCGTTATTGGTGCGCTATGGGGCATTATCCGCCGCTTTTTCTTCCATCCCACCCGATTGGACGGGCAGAGGACATGGGAATCGTTAATTATCCTGATTACCGTACTGCTGCACCCGATTACCCACGTCGGTAAAATTGCCACACAAATCGCAGCGGGCGTTGCGCCGGTCGGACACGGAATCGCGAATCCGCCGCTCAGTAATTGGGTCGCCGGCCTCTTTGCCCATTCCAGTCTGACAAGTATTGAACACTGGCATACATTCTGGTTCTGGAGCCACTGGGCTTTCGTGCTGGTTGTGCTGGCCATCATTGCCTACACGCGCTATTTCCACATGTTTGCGGCGGTGGTCAATGACATGATGCGGCCGGAACGCAAAGGTAAGCTCGATCTGATTGATTTGAAAGACCCGAAAACCTTTGGCGTCAACAGGGTAGATAATTTTACACAGCGGCAGTTGTTTGATACCTATGCCTGCGTTGTTTGTGGATACTGTCAGGATGCCTGCCCTGCTAATTTCACGAAGAAGCCGCTGAACCCAAGATTGATTGTCCGGGATGTCAAATCGAATCTCACAACCAACGGCCCCGCATTATTGGCTAAAAAAGAACCCGCATTGTCTTTAATCGGCGGCGGCAAGGAAGGCAGTATCGCGGAGGATGCGCTGTGGGCTTGCACGACCTGCTACTCCTGTATGGAAGTCTGCCCCGTTTATATCGAGCACGTGCCGAAAATTATCGAGATGCGGCGGCATTTAGTACAGATGGAATCCAAATTCCCGCCGGAGCTGCTGAACCTGTTTGAGAATATGGAACAGCGTAGTAATCCCTGGGGCATCGCCCCGTCCGACCGTACCAAGTGGACAGCTGATCTGAACGTCAAGCCGTTTGAAGCCGGGAAAACTGAATACCTGTTCTACGTTGGTTGTTTCGGTTCGTTCGATGCTCGTGCCAAGCAGGTAACGGTCGCCATAACAAAGATACTGGATGCGGCCGGTGTATCCTGGGGCATTCTCGGTAAAGATGAAAAATGTTGCGGCGACAGCCTGCGGCGACTGGGTAATGAATATGTATTCGACCGCATGGCACGGGAAAATATCAAACAATACCAGGATAAAGGCGTCACTAAGATTATCACCGAGTGTCCGCATTGCTTCACCGTATTGAAGAACGATTATCCGCAGTACGGTGCTAAATTTGAGGTCATTCACCATACCGAATTAATCCAGCAGTTACTGAAAGACGGCAAATTGAAGCTGGACGGTAAAGTTGATTTAGGTAAAATGGTCATTCATGACTCCTGCTACCTGGGACGTCACAATAATATCTACAAAGCCCCCCGTGTGGACGTGGTGGCAGCTACCGGCAAAGCGCCTTTGGAAATGGACCGGAATCACAAGCGCGGCTTCTGCTGCGGCGCCGGCGGCGGACGGATGTGGTTGGAAGAAAGCCTCGGCAAGCGTATCAACATCGAACGTACAGAAGAAGCGCTGAAAAGCGATCCGAAGACTATCTGCGTTGCCTGTCCTTACTGTATGACTATGTTTGAAGACGGCCTCAAGGATAAAGCTGCGGATGGCAAAGTTCAGGTGCTGGATGTCGCAGAGATTGTAGCGAAAGCTCTGAAATAAGCGGACATGCGCATATCCACATATAAAGTAATGGCGGCGAGATTCAATCACCGCCATTTGTTTTTATAAATGCTGTCTTGCCTTAATACGTTAAATGCTATAATCTATCTGTGTGAAGAAGGACTTTGAATTCATCGAGCACACGGCTGATATCGGTATTGCCGCTTACGGAGCCGATTTAAAGCAGGTATTTACCAATACGGCACGCGGACTTTTCAGTCTTGTCACCGAGTCTGACACGGTTTCAGAAAAGAACATTTATCATATCCATGTTAATGCCACCGACCGCGACGCCTTACTGGTCAATTGGCTAAACGAATTGATATACCGCTACGAGGCAAAGGAAATACTTTTTCACCGGTTCACCATAAACACTCTCACCGATACCGAACTTAAAGCTACCGGCTATGGTGAAAAAATCGACCTCGCAAAACACGAATTGAAAATCCAGGTTAAGGCCGCTACCTACCACATGCTTAAAATTGAACAAAATAAAGATGGATGGAAATCGCAGGTTATTTTTGACGTGTAGGTTCTTTTTATCATTCAGTGCTTAACACGAAGTCTATTTAAGTTACTGGATTCCCGTACATTTACTTCATAAAATGCGAATAGTATTTATAGATGTGGCCTCCAACCTTCGCGGGAATGACAATGTAGGGGTGGGGGACGAGAGTAATTATTAGGGGTATGATAATGTCAGCGCCATGGGAAGGGGTATTTAACAGAATAGACGATTACCGTTGGGAGATTCCAACCAGTTATAAGACAGGGATGAGAGTTCCCGGGCTTATCTATTCCAGCGAATCGCTATTAAATCATATCTGGGAAGAAAACACCTTTGAACAGGTAGCAAATGTCGCTTTTCTGCCGGGTATTGTCGGACATTCGCTGGCGATGCCGGATATCCATTGGGGCTACGGCTTCCCCATCGGTGGCGTTGCGGCCATGAGATTGGATGACGGCGTGGTTTCGCCCGGCGGCGTGGGTTTTGATATTAATTGCGGTGTGCGAGTGATGCGGACTAACCTGACTGAAGATGAAGTAAGGCCGAAAATCGACCGCATCACCAACGAAATCTTTCACAATGTCCCCTCCGGTCTTGGCACAAAAGGTAAATTAAAAGTCAGCGATAGAGAGTTGACCGAGGTGATGGTCAAAGGCAGTAAGTGGGCGGTGGAACGAGGTTATGGTGAGCCCGATGATGTGAAAACCACCGAGGAATCAGGTTGTATCAAAGGCGCCGACCCCGAAAAAGTCAGCAATCGTGCCCGGGAACGGGGCATTCCTCAGTTGGGAACGCTAGGCAGCGGCAACCATTTCCTGGAAATACAACGGGTTGATGAAATCTATGATGCCGATGTTGCCAATGTGATGGGAATCCGGGATATCGGTCAGGTGCTGGTGATGGTGCATAGCGGCAGTCGCGGCTTCGGCCACCAGATATGCACCGATTACATTGCTATTCTGGGGCAGGTAGTGAGAAAGTACGGCTTTAATTTACCCGACCGCCAACTGGCCTATGCGCCGGTGAAATCACCGGAAGGTCAGGCATATCTCAGCGCAATGGCTTGCGCGGCCAATTACGCCTGGACAAATCGTCAGTGTATGGCGCATTGGGTCAGGGAATCGTTCATGAAAGCATTAGACAAAAGCCCGCGGGATGTCGGTTTAGAGCAAATCTGGGACGTGTCGCATAATATTGCCAAGATCGAGGAGCATACGGTCGATGGTAAAAAGGTAAAACTTTGTGTTCATCGTAAAGGCGCGACGCGGGCTTTTCCGGCAGGACACCCGGATTTACCGGATATTTATCAAAAAACAGGCCAGCCGGTGCTTATTCCCGGCGATATGGGACGATATTCTTATATCGCGGTAGGGACTGAAACCGCCATGAAAGAAACCTTTGGCTCAACCTGTCATGGCGCCGGCCGGTTGCAAAGTCGTAGCGCCGCCAGGAAAGGCGTCGGGGGCATTGATGTGATACAGGCATTAGCGGCAAAAGGCATCACTGTGAAAACCGCCAGCATCAGCGAACTGCCGGAAGAGGCTTCTTCAGCCTACAAAGACGTGAATGAAGTCGTCGATGTAACACAACGGGCAGGCATTTCGCGGAAAATCGTGAGAGCCACACCTATCGGCGTGATTAAAGGGTAGGCGATAAACTATAATAAGAGCTATATCGTTTTTAACTGTCGGCTTAAGGAGTAAAACATCCATGAGTGAAAACATACTCGAGACTATCGGTAATACTCCACTTGTCAGGATAAATAAACTTAATCCTAAAAAAAACATTACCATTTATGCCAAGCTCGAAGGCTTTAATCCTAGCGGGAGTATCAAAGACAGGATTGCGCTAAGCATGATTCAACAGGCAGAAATTGAAGGCAAATTAACGAAAGGGAAAACAATTTTAGAGCCTACATCCGGAAATACCGGGGTAGCTCTCGCCATGATCGGCACATTAAAGGGATACGATGTTGAAATTGTGATGAGCGATGCCGTATCGGTGGAAAGAAGGCAAATGATAAAAGCATTCGGCGCAAAAGTGACGCTGACAGAGGGTAAATCAGGCACCGACGGCGCCATCAGGAAAGCACGTGAACTGGTAAAAGCAAACCCTGAGAAGTATTTTATGCCGGACCAATTTTCCAATGAATATAATAAAATTGCGCATTATAGGACAACAGGCGAAGAGATCTGGAAGCAGACCAAAGGGAAAATCGACTATTTTGTTTCATCGCTGGGTACATCCGGCACTATCATGGGAGTAAGTAAAGTATTAAAAGAACACAATCCTAAAATCAAGATAGTGTGTGCACATCCGGTCAAAGGACATTATATCCAAGGCCTAAAGAATATGGAAGAGGCTATCGTTCCGGCAATATACGATCCCTCACAGATCGATATCACCATTATGGTCGAGACCGAGGTGGCATATGAAATGACCAGGCAAATTATTTGCCAGGAAGGGATTTTCGTGGGTATGAGCAGCGGTGCGGCGATGTATGCAGCCGTGGAAATCGCCAAGCAGATAAAATCCGGAACGATCGTAGTAATACTACCGGACCGGGGAGAGAAATATTTAAGCACAAAATTATTCAAGGACTAAAAGAAACTCAAATCCGCTCTAATTACAGTTTCTCTTCGTACCCGCATTTAGTGCAAACACGGTAAAGCGCGGTCTCAAAGGTTTTTGAAGCCGGACCAGGATTCTCTTTTCTGACGACTGTACGCCAGGCGCTTTTTCCACATACCGGACATTTCATGATAAAGAACTCCCTTTTCCTGTAGTTATCAGGCAGGCAGGCGATACGAATCTCTATTTTCATTATATACTTTTTTACTATGACCGCCTTACTTATCCGATTTGAATACAAATAGTATTTAATACCTGTCTGTAGTGTACGTCTAACATTAGAAAACATGGTACGGTGCTTGATTTTGTCGGAACTATAGGTTACACTTAGCTTTTCCCGATAATGAACACACCATGAATTCAAACGGTATTTATTTAGTTTGTAGTGTCGAGTAAAACTGTAACTTGACAAAACAACAAAACTGAGATTATAATCTGGCTATTATTATAATCGCGGTGTATTGTGCCGAGGAGATAAAAACCGGAATTTAAATAACCATTCATTTTAAAGATACCTGTGGTTAGGACCCTCACTCAAAGGAGGTAGGGGTATTGACTTAACGAAATTAAGAGTGAAAAACTAAAATGGAAAAAACAAAAGGAGGAATAACTTAATACAAATGCAAAAGAAAATTATGTGGTTGGGTTTGTGTGTCCTGTTGGTGGCGGCTACTGTCCTTTCTTCTTGTTCAACAACAACGGCGCCGACAACTGTGACCTCGACCGCGACAACGACCGCGACGACAACCGCGACAACGACAGCGACAACGACAGCGACAGCGACAACGACAACGACAACAGCAGCATCCTCGAACGTGCCGCAATATGGTGGCACCTTCACCTACTACGGTGAGTTTTCCAACGGCCCCGTACCGAGTTGGGATGATGTTACCACCGGCGGTATTGCCAACACAATGTGGAACAACCCATACGCTGAGTCTCTATTGAAGGGAGACATCGATAAATATGGACCCAGAGGTGACAATTCATTTAATTTCCAACATAGTCTGGCAAGCCAATTCCAGTCTTACTACGGCGGTGAACTGGCATCATCCTGGGAACTGACCTCCAACCCAATAGGTGTGGTCTATCATCTGAAAAAGGGCATTATGTTCACTGGTAATACCAATATCGGTATGGCGCCCAGAGAACTAACTGCCTCTGATGTCGTCTATCATATTCAGCGGAATATGACCAGTTCAGTCCTGGCGGGATTATATAGCATGTATGTCAAATCTGTAACTGCTACAGATGCTTACACTGTAACCGAAGTATGGAATACCTTCTTCTCCCAGTGGGAAAGCCCGATTGGTCTGGACGGCGGCGTGCAGGCTATGATTATACCTAAAGAAGTAGTGAACGCACCGAACGGTGGCGCTACGAACTGGAAAAATCAGTGCGGCACAGGCCCCTGGATACTGACAGATTTCGTTCAAGATTCTTATGCAAGCTATACCAGAAACAATAATTATTGGGGCACCTGCACAATCAACGGCAAGACCTATCAAGAGCCATTTATTCAAAATCTCGACTATCCTATTATCGAAGATGAATCTACTGAGATAGCGGCTCTAAGGACAGGTAAAATTGACATGTCGCCCCAAGTTCCTCTAACTTATCAGGCATCTCTGGCGAAAACATCTCCTGATATGATAATGAATACTTGGGCAACCTGCAGGGTCGATATGTTAAGGTTCAATTTGATGGACAGCTCAACCTCGGTTTTCAAAAACGTAGCTGTTCGGCGTGCGATAATGGTTGCCACCGACCTGAACACCATTGCCAAGACCGTTTACTCAGGTGGCGAAGCATTCGGCTTCCCGTTCGCTTCTGGAACTCCGGCATTTACTCCCATCAACCAACTTCCGGCGGCGGACCAGGCACTCTATACTTATGATCCAGTTAAAGCTAAGCAAATGCTTTCCGATGCGGGATATCCCAATGGCTTTACTGTTGAAGTCACGATTAATACGGCAAACACCACTTGGAAAGACACGGCAGCGTTACTGGTAAATGAGTGGGCGAAGGCCGGTGTTACGCTGACTATCAACCAACTGGATGATACTGCCTTTACAGCCGCAAATGACAAAGTCACGTATGCTGATTCTGAAATGGGTATATACTCGACTGACGATGCATGGGCGGTGCTGTATTCTTGCCGAACAGGGAATGAGGGTGTTTCAGTTAACGACCCGGTTTACAACAAGATGTTTGATGATGGACAGCAAATATCAGATGTAACGAAGTTGGTTGCTGCGCAAAAGGCCATGGGCCTGTACATCATCGACAATGTCTACGAAATCGGTTTCGCAAATCCCAATGAATTGAACTGCTATTGGCCGTGGGTAAAGAACTACTACGGTGAGGTTACCGCTGGTAACTACGGTGATATCACGGCGTTTGCGAAAGAGATATGGATTGACCAGAACCTGAAAGCAAAATTAGGGTATTAGTCAATAACCATTATCGAAAGTTTAAACAAATAAATAGAAATTAGTTACAAGAGACTTAAAGAGGGGCTTCCGCCCCTCTTTAAGTCTCATCTATAATAAATAAAATATCATTCATATTAGCTACCTTCCGCTGTCATGTAAGGAGCGCCACGATGAATCAAATAAAGATTGACCCCGAACGTGCGTTGGGGGAAATAGACCGTAATATATTCGGCGGGTTCGCAGAGCATCTGGGACGTTGTATATATGGTGGCATTTACGAACCCGATTCACCATTAGCGGATGAGAATGGAATAAGGACTGATGTACTTACATCCTTACGTAGACTGGGTATGCCGTTGATACGTTACCCGGGAGGTAATTTTGTATCAGGTTATCGCTGGAGAGACGGAGTGGGTCCCAGGAAAGAACGTCCCGCCCGGCTCGATTTAGCCTGGAATGCGATAGATAACAATCGATTTGGAACGAATGAATTCATCGCTTTTTGCCGTAAATTAAATACCGAGCCGTATATCGCAGTTAACTGTGGCGACGGTGATATGAGGGAAGCACGGGATTGGGTGGAATATTGTAACGGCACGCAAGACACTGCTTTAGTGAATCTACGTAAACAACACGGTTTCCCGGAACCCCATCGGGTAAAATACTGGGGTATAGGTAATGAGGTGGACGGACACTGGCAAATAGGCGCAAAAACCGCTACGGAATATGCCAGGGTTTTTACCGAGTTTGCTAAGGTAATGAGATGGACCGATCCCGAAATAAAACTAGTAGCATCAGCCGTATCTCACTGGGAAGGTCAAATGGTAGAACGGACGCAACTTCTATTGGAACATGCCGGTAATCTCATCGATTACCTGTCGCTACACTGGTACGTTGGAAATTGGAACAATAATTTCGCGGAATACATGACAATTTCCGAGTTACTGGAAGAGCGTTTACAGGCCTATGAAGGGTTGATTCGTGCCCTTTGCCTCGAAAGAAAGATTAATCATCCAATCCCGATTGCGGTGGATGAATGGAATGTCTGGTATCGCACTCGTGCCAAAGAAGATGGCGGCCCCACGCGGAATAAATTGGAAGAAACTTATAATCTGGAAGATGCTTTAGTGGCGGCGATGAATTTTAATGCCTTCATTCGTCACGCAAGGTCAGTGAAAATGGCGAATATAGCTCAGATAGTGAATGTGATTGCTCCAGTTTTCACTAAAAAAGATGACCTGATATTACAGACGATTTTCTATCCCTTTGAACTTTATAGCTCTACTTGCGGACAGACCGCGCTGGATGTATGTTGGCAGGGAGAGACCTTTAGTGGTGGAAAATATTCCGCCGCCCCGATTCTGGATATTTCCGCCACATTGAACAAAACAAGGAAACAGATGGTTTTATATGTCGTCAACCGGAGTCCGGATAAAACTATTGAAACCAGGATTGATTTAACTGCAGGTCGCTTTACCGGAAAAAGTCGGGTTATTACGATAAACGGTCCTGATGTTAAAGCCGAAAATACATTTGAAAAGAAAGACCTCGTCAAGTCCAGAGAAAGAAAGTTCGATGTTGACGGCAAGTCTATGACATATGAATTCGAACCTCATTCAGTGACTGCATTAGTTTATACAATTTCATAATTAATTAATTTTATTAAATCGGATGAGCTTGCTTTTTATTGGATTAATTCGAGTGATTTGACAACGTTTTGTGTCTTGGTTATATTGAATAAATCATTAAGGGAGGTTTATATGAACGCAATTGAACTTTTCAATTTAAAAGGCCGGAAGGCTATTGTAACCGGTGCCGGACAAGGTATCGGGCAGGTACTCGCGATTTCGTTGGCGCAGGCTGGTTGTGATATAGCAATCCTGGAATTAAATCTGGAAAAAGCCCATAGTGTTGTCGAGGAAATAAAAAAGACAGGCAGGAAAGCGGTTGCGATTAAACTCGACGTGACTAAAAAAGCAGAAGCTGAAAAGGCGTTCAGCCTTGCCGCGGAACAATTGGGTGGATTGGACATTGTTGTTAATAACGCTGGTGTGTGTATCCATGAGGCGGCGGAGGATACACCCGAAGAGCATTTAAACTTCGTAGTCGATACGAATTTAAAAGGGGTATTCTACTGTTGCCAGGCTGCCTCTAAAATAATGATCCCGAAGAAAAAAGGGAATATCATTAACATTGCCTCAATGTCTGGTACTGTGGCCAATTTCCCACAAAAGCAGGCACATTATAACGCTTCCAAAGCGGGAGTAATACTGTTAACTAAATGTCTGGCGATAGAATGGGCGGAGTATGGCATTAGAATTAACTCAATCAGTCCCGGCTATACCCGCACAGAGATGACGGCGATGGCTGACCCGGCAATGATAGCCAAATGGGAATCCTTGGTACCGATGAGACGTATGGCCGACCCGCAGGAACTCGCCGGTGCAGCGATTTACCTGGCCTCCGATGCCTCGTCTTACACAACCGGGAGCGATATCATCGTTGATGGCGGATACACTGCTTTTTAAACGATGGCTGAATTCTTGAGGGGTTATTGTATAAGGAAAGATCGTGAAAGCTCCGGTACTAAAAACAACCAATCATCTCTTCTTCACAAGGAGAGATTAAGAGGGAGTTTGCTATTAAGGAATTAAGGAAACTTAGTTCTTAGTAATAATAGAAAAGGCATTGCGAACCAGACTTTTCGCAATGCCTTTTCTCTATGTAAGTGAACAGGGCATCACCTAAATTATAGTAGCTTCAATCCTTTTTAAGTTGGCTAAGCCGCTGACGGCCAGTTCTTCGCCCGTTTCTGCGAACTTTCTCCAGATAGCAGCCAGTCGGTTGATTTCTTCAAAGCCAGGGTCGAAAGACTCGATGGTAACAATTCCTTCATAACCTATTTTTTTCAGCGCGATGAAGAATTCCTTCCAGGGTACCATCCCGGTACCGGGGATGCCGCGGTTGTTCTCGCAAACGTGGACATAGGCCAGATATTCTTTCCCACAGGTCTCGACGGCGCTTGTAAAATTCAACTCTTCCCGAATCATATGAAAAGAATCAAGATGTACCTTGATATTACCGGTACCTACTTCCTTGCAGTACCTGACTGCATCCTCGGCAATATTTAAAAAATGGGATTCAAAGCGATTCACCGGTTCTACCGCCAGTGTGATATCACCGGCTTGTTTCGCATAGGCTCCTACTTCTCTCATTCCCTCGATAGAGTATTTCCATTCATCTGCCGTCCTCGGTTTGCCGCTGATATAACCCCAGCCAGCATAGATGACACCGCCCAATAACTTCGAATCTATTTCAAGGTTGATATCTATCAGAGTCTTCAACTTGTTGATACCTTTTCTTCTTACTGCCGGGTCGGTGTCGATAAGGTTGCAGGTTTTGGGCATGCCGATTGTCGTTACGATTTCAATGCCTACATCTCTAGCGGTTTTTCTTACTGCTTTAACTGGAAATTTCTCGGCATTAGTTAAACTGATATCAATCACCGAGAATCCGAGAGATTTCGCTTTCTCGATGATAGGGAGTCCGTTTTTACTAAAATCCTCCGACCAGATTTGAGAAGAGACACCATATTTAAACATATTATCCCCTTTTTCAAGCTGTCAGCTAAACAATGATGATTTCAATTCCCATGGTCTTGCAGGCATTGGTAATAATCTGCGAGTAATCGCCGTGAATAAGGCTGGCATGATGTACGAATCCCTCATCTATCAATGTGTTGTATAGCTTATCCAGATCGGGCACTTTGACCCAGCTCCATGCCCCTCTGTTTATCTGCTTGGATTCGATTATATTCCCCCCGGTAATGAGCATTTTAAATTTACCGCCATATTCTTGAAGACGACATAAAGTTACTTCTCCCGGTTTCAGTTGAAACTCGCCGGTGCCCATGGAGTTGGCGATACCCAAAGACGGACCGAGGATACTATGGTAGCTGATGTCCGGCTTGCTTGCTTTACATGCCAGGGATAGCGGAGCGTTCCCGCAATGCCATGCCAGGAGAGTATTCTTTAATTCTTGATGTTGTATCGTCCAGTCGATAAAATGAGGTGCTACTCTAGACAATGACGCCCGGTACTGGACAAGCATCGTCAAGGCACCGTAGATATCCACCTCGCATGACGCCATGATACCGGTATCAGTCAGTCTGCCCATGACATAGCATGGCGATATGTTGTAGGCTGTCTGGATTGCCGTCCAGCACTGGATGCCGATGGCGGATAACCTCTTCTCACTAACGAATTGCTTCAGCGCGTATTCCAGACGTCCGAATTTCTCGATAGTCTCCGGTTTCAAGGCTGACAGATTTATCTCCCCCTTCATTTCTTTGATAATTTTCGTCAACTCGGGGGAGCCTTTTTTAAGACTATCGGCACGTAGCAGGATATCTGCCAATCCGGTCGGCACGACCCTTTGTCGGAACTGTTTTATCATGGCATCTTCGTTATACATGCAGGTTTCAAACAATTCAGGGCGAGGGCCTACTACGCCGATGTTGGCTCCGATAAATCCATTAACAACAGAGCAGGTACCCATAAAATCCGAAATAGACTTCTGAACCTTTTTTTCTTCGGGAAATACAATACCTGCAAAAACAAAGGGAATCCCCCGACGATGGAGTCCTGAAGAAATTGATAGAGTCCCGCAGAATGAATCTGAGCCGCGCAGTCCGTCGGCGGAAATCGGACCTTCCCTGGTGCCGAAGAGTAAGACGGGGAGTTCCCGAAATGCCGTGGCTACTGCCAGCGCAGCGATTTCATTACCGAAAGTCATCGCGCCGATGATGAGACCATCGATGCCTTTTTCCCGAAAGAAGCGAATGACTTTCTCTGCTTCCTCATCATTCCGTACAAATCCCCGGTCAGTAAGAGACTCATCCGGAACAATGATTTCCAAGTCGGGGATTCCGGAGAAGACTTTCAGGCATCTTTTACGCATTTGAGCTGCCCAGTCTTCATTAAAAGGTACACGATGAGCGGGCACGAAACCTAATTTTATATTTTTCAAATTTTACGCTCCTTTAGATAACGGTCTCAACGGTACAGGCAGATGAAAATACAAATAAAAAATTGAGCTTCAAATTCAGGATATTTTCACACTCATTATAGGTAGAGTATAAATAACTGTCAAAAAATGCACTCAACCGGCAGAATATTGATACGATACCTCTTTGAGTTATAATTGAAAAAACGATATGAATTGAAAAGTGAAACCCATATAATGGTAGATGAATAAATATCAGGAGATCTGGTCATGGCTAAGATTGTACTTATCGGCGCGGGCAGTCATGTTTTCTCGAGGCATCTAATTACGGATATCATATCTTACCCGGGACTCAGAGATAGCACGATCACGCTGATGGATATTGCCAAGGAACCGTTAGACCTTGTGGCGTCTTTTGCACGAAAAATCGTAAAGCAACACGGCTTTAATACTAAAATTGAGGCAACTACAAACCGCCGTGAAGCGTTGGATGGCGCAGACTATGTAATCATTACAATCCAGGTTGGAGGATCAAAGACACTAAAGACTGATAGAGAAATAATATTAAAGCACGGCGTCGATCAGGGTGTGGGCGATACTCTCGGCCCGGGAGGAGTATTTTACGGAGCGCGACACGTACCCGTTATCCTGGATATCTGCCATGACATGGAAGAACTCTGTCCTGAAGCCTGGATGCTGAATTACACGAACCCAATGGCAATCATCTCCTGGGCAGTAAGTGATTATACCCGCATTAAAAATGTCGGGTTGTGTCACAGTGTACAGAGTACATCGGCTAATTTAGCTAAATATATATGTGTCCCTTACGACGAGATTTCCTATTGGGTGGCAGGAATCAACCACATGGCCTGGTTCCTGGAACTGAAATGGCGTGGCAAGGATGCTTACCCGCTCCTGAGAGAAAAGTTAAAAGATCCTGCGATTTATTCCGGACCTGATGCACACTGGGCCGGGCCGGATGTTGTTCGGGCCGAAATCTTCAAGGCATTCGGTTATTTCGTCACCGAATCGAGCGTACACATGTCGGAATATGTCCCTTATTTCCGGAAGAGACCGGAGTTATATGAAAAATACAAGCTAAAGTATCTTTTCACTCAGGAATGGATGCAAAAGATAAGGGATGAAGATACAGAATTTATGCGTCTGCTTAACTCCGATGAGGAACTACCCATCAACCATAGCGGTGAATACGGTTCGATAATTATCAACGCTATGGAAACAGGCATTCCTGCGAGAATCAATGGCAACGTTAAGAACAATGGACTGATAACCAATTTATTGGAGGGAAGCTGTGTTGAGGTTCCGTGTTTGGTGGATAAGCACGGCATCAACCCTTGCTATATCGGCGATTTACCACCCCAATGCGCCGCCCTTAACCGGACGAATATCAATGTTCAAGAACTGGCAGTGCAGGGGATTGTTGAAAAAGATAAAACTAAGATCTTTCATTCAATTCTGCTCGACCCGTTAACCAGTGCCAGGCTAACCATCGACGAAACCCGGCTGATGGTTGATGATCTTTTTCAAGTCGATGCAAAATACACGGATGGTTTTAAATAGATTTAAAATAGAATTTGATATGTTGGAAACAGACGATTAATCAAAAAAACAGGAGAACTGGATGAACAGGTTTCAAAAAGAAAATGGCACGCTGAGCTGGCGAAAAAATCATGAGATTCTACTAATTCAACCCTGGGGTAAAGACAGTTTTAGAGTACGGTCGACAATATCCCCGGAAATCTTAGATACACCTTGGGCTTTACTCCAACCGGCAGCTGTAAAACCACGTATAGAAATAAAGAACAGCGGCGCGCTGATACAGAATGGGAAGATAACCGCGAAAATTTCCCCGCACGGCGCAATCGGCTTTTATAAGAGCGCGGATGATTCGGTACTATTTGAAGAGATATATCCCCGCCACGGCGCGGATCCCTATCCTGCGCGTTGTTTCAAGCCTCAAAGCAGTGATCTGTCACGTCTGGAAGCGAGTTTCAAGGCCTATGCAGGCGAACACTTTTACGGATTGGGGCAGCACCAGCACGGTTTCCTCGACCAAAAGGGATGCATAGTCGAGCTTTTTCAGCGGAACACCGAAGTCAGCATTCCGTTTTTATTGTCGAGCCGCGGTTATGGTTTTCTTTGGAATAACCCGGCGGTCGGTCAGGTGGAGTTGGGCATGAATCAGACCAGGTGGACGGCGGAAGCTGCCCGTCAGTTTGATTACCTCGTCATTTGCGGCGATTCTCCGGCGGAAATCATGAGCCGGTATGCGGATGCCACCGGTCATGTCCCGATGATGCCGGCCTGGGCGGAGGGTTTCTGGCAGTGCAAACTTCGCTATAAAACCCAGGACGAATTATTGAGCATAGTCCGCGAGTACAAGAAACGCAAACTGCCTTTGTCTGTCATCGTGGCGGATTTCTTCCATTGGACTTTGCAGGGAGAGTGGAAATTCGACCCGGACTGTTGGCCGGACCCCGATGCCATGGTTCGTGAACTGGAGAAAATGAATGTTAAATTAATGGTCTCAATTTGGCCGACAGTGAATGAAAATAGCATCAATTTTAAAGAGATGAAGGACAACGGTTGGCTGGTAACTACCAAAGGCGGCGGTTCTGCCACGCGTCCCTTCTTTGATAACAAGCCCCGCGGCCCGATTTTTACATACTTCTACGACCCGACCAATCCAGATGCCCGAAGGTTCGTATGGGAGAAGGTACGTGACAATTATTACCGCAAAGGGATTAAGGTCTGGTGGCTGGATGCGTGTGAGCCGGAGCTAACCGAAGAAAATGAACCGAGTAACCTGCGTTATCATCTTGGTACCGGTCAGGAAGTAGGATGTATATATCCCTTTGTGAATCAGCAGGCATTCTTTGAAGGTATGAAAGAAGAAAAAGAAACCGAATATATGATGCTTTGCCGTTCCGCCTGGGCTGGCAGTCAGAGATTCGGCGCGGCGGTCTGGTCGGGAGATATTCTGTCCACTTTCGAGGCGCTGCGGAATCAGGTCAGAGCAGGTCTGAATATCGGTTTGAGCGGTATTCCCTGGTGGACGACGGATATCGGCGGTTTCTACGGCGGCAATATCAATACCCCGTATTTTAAAGAACTGATCGTGCGATGGTTCCAGTTCGGTGTTTTCTGTCCGCTTTTCCGTCTGCATGGTTTCCGTGAACCACGTAATCCGGCCGGAGATATGTTAACCAATGAAAGCACCGGTGCCGCCAATGAAGTGTGGTCTTTCGGAGATAGAGACTACGATATTATTAAAGATATTCTCTTCCTGCGTCAGAGACTGCTTCCGTATGTCGACAAACAAATGAAGCTGGCCCACGCAAAGGGCACACCGCCGATGCGCCCGCTATTCTTCGATTTTCCTGAAGACGAAACCTGCTCATCCGTAGATGATGAGTTTATGTTCGGTCCCGATATCCTGGTGGCTCCGGTGCTGGATTACAAAGCCAGAACACGCACCGTATATCTTCCGGCAGGGACAAGCTGGACTGACGCCTGGACTGGTAAGAAGATCAAAGGCGGACAACAAATTAAGGCGGACGCGCCGCTGGAAAGGATGCCAGTTTATCTTCGGGGAAACAGTCGCTTGCCGATAAAATCTGGCAAATAGATATTTTCAATAAAGAAATGATTTGAGATTTGAGTTACGCATATTATAAGATAACAATAGCATTACGATTTAGGAGAATTAGAGATGACAATTACAAGCCTTCGTTACCAGGCAATACGTCGTTCTGAAGAAGAACTCGTTAAACATTTAAACTCGTTTAAACTGACGCCCAAATTCTCGGCGGGAGTCTGGTTTTTTTCACCATCCAGTTCCCGGTTCCGCGCAGCTTACGGTAAGGATTTAACCATATCCGAAAGGCTGGAAATTGCGGCGACACTCGCTGATTACGGGCTCAAAGGGATGGAGGCGCATTACCCCAATGAAATAAATGAGGATAACGCTCATATCTGGCAGAAATTTGAAAAAGAATCCGGAATCAAGCTCATTGCAATTTGTCCGTTACTATTCCGGGATCCGACATTTGAATTCGGGTCGTTATCCAGCCCGATTAAAGAGAAACGGAAAGAAGCCATCGAGCTGACCAAGCGGGCATTACAGTTGAATAAAGTAATGAAAACCGAATTTGCCATTTGTTGGCCGGGTATCGATGGTTATGAGAATGGTTTCGGGATTGATTTCCCGGCAATGAGAGCCAGATTCGTCAAAGGCATGGCAGAAGCTATGGACGCCGTACCGGGTGTGCGGTTAGCCTTCGAACCCAAGCCGTACGAACCGCGCGGACACATAGTTTTCGGTACAACCGCGGAAGGTATCTTGATGTGTCACCAGTTGGAAGCACTATTAAAGAATCCCGAGAACCGTAAAATTATAGATAGCGGTGAAACTCTGGTTGGACTGAATCCGGAGATAGGCCATGTTCTGATGGCCTACGAAGACCTGCCCTCTGCGTACAGCTGGCCGCTTTCTGAGGGCCGTCTGGCACACATTCATCTAAACAGCCAGCCATTAGGAAACTACGACCAGGATATGAACGTAGGGGCAATATCTATCGAGGCTTTCGATGCTTTCATGTATGTCCTGAAAATGCATGGCTATCAGAACTGGTTTGGCATCGACATCAATCCGGAAAGAATGCCGGTGGAAACAGCAATTAAAATCAATATAGATGCCGTAAAGGCGTCAATCGACCGCATCAATGAACTTGACCACGCGTCGATAGCTTATGCTGTAAATCATCCGGATAAAGCCCGCGGGTGGATTGAGGCTTATCTGGTCCGGGCGCGGGCAAAGTACCCGGAAAAATTACATCCGCTACCGCCTCTGAAATAATACAAATATTCCCGGATTGCTTGAATATGATAATAGAATCGCTAGACATAGCGCAGCACAATAGCTCGTGTGTCTAGCGATTTTTACTTGAGGTCAGGCCGCGTCTACTACGCATATTGTGGCTATGAACATGCTCGCCTTTCTTGATAGGCAGGGTAGCTTCACCGATAGGTTGTCCGTATTTAGTCACGGCTGCACCCATGGCGATATCCCTTAAGGCGAATTTATGCAGAAATGGCACATCGTCACGCAACGTCACTTTTTCTTCGCGGCTTCCGACCATGACCCTGATTTGACTGCCGGAGTATAGCTGCTTGACGACAGTAGCGACGTTGTCGGCTTCGTTAATGACAATGGCTGACATTTTCTCAGATTGCATGTTCACTCCGTCTACAGTTGAGCCTGCGTTTGCCAGATACAAAATTGATTTTCGCCCAGTATTTCAGTCTTTGTTTTTTGTCCGGCGCAGACTCGCAGAATCTTGGCATATATTCGGTCGCCGACCTGCTCGATAGTCTCGGTGCCTTCCAGAATTGTGCCGGCGTTCATGTCCAGGTCGTCTTTCATTTTACGATACCCCGGTGTGTTCGAGATAATCTTGATGACAGGGATAATGCCGTTACCAAGCGGTGTTCCCATACCCGTCGTAAAAACCATTACCTGACATCCGCTGGCAACCAGTCCGGAGACTGAGGTCAAATCAAACCCGGGACTGTCCATAAATACCGGTCCTTTTTCCGTGGGTATTTCACCGAATTCCACGACCTGAACCAGCGGCCGGGTGCCGATTTTCCGGGCACAGCCTAAAGATTTCTCCTCAATTGTCGTGAGTCCGGCCAGAATATTACCGCGTGACGGTTGTCCGTTGCTCAAGTCGGCACCGTACATTTTGATATGTTTTTCAAAACGGCGTACCATCTGCAAGAGGCGTTTTCCGGTCGCCTTATCTCTGGTATTGGCGGCGGCAATCATCTCCGCACCGACGAATTCATCGGTCTCACTGATAATCGCCGAACCTCCGGCGTCGACAATCTTATCTACCGCGCTACCGAGAGCCACATTAGCGGACAATCCAGAAGCGGGGTCGGAGCCGCCGCATTCCACTGCCAGAACAAGGTCGGATATCGCCGCCGGCTCGCGGGGGAAATCATTTACTTGCTCCACCAGTTTACGTGCCAGGGCGATGCCTTTTTTCAGCGTCTTAATGGTGCCGCCCGTCTTTTGAATACTGAGGTATTCAACCGGCTTGCCGAATTTCTTGATACCGGCAGCCGCCTGTTCCGCAGAAATGGATTCACAACCCAGTCCGACGACCAGAGTTGCTGCAATATTCGGATTACCGGCAGTATTGACAAGAGTACGAGTGAATAACTCAAGGTCTCCGGCCAGCAGCCCGCAACCGGTGTTATTGGTAATGCTGATCGTGCCGGGCACAGCATTGCTGATTTTTTGAGTAACAATGTTGCTGCAGGCGACCGTCGGCAGTATCAGTACATGATTTCTGAAGCCTACCCTGCCGTCCGGTCGCCTGAATCCGCGTAGCGTCATTACTCCCCCTTTTCATTAAAAGAAAGCCATGGATTACTGTTCGCGCATCATCACGCGTACCACACCGCAATCGGGTTCTACCCAGATGCCGTTGAACACCTGTCCGCCGTTACGACGCCGCTCAGCTACGAATTTACCATTTTTATCAAAGTGGCCTTCGTCTACGCTAATGTAGGGACTGAGCATAGTATGAATGAGGTTGGGGACAGGCAATATTTCCTGCAATGTGTCGGTAGTCGGTTTGGGACGCAGAATAAGCCGGTAGTTGGCGCCAACAACGTAGAACTCATTCCGGCTCGCCTGGAATATCAAACCGCGGCCGCGATTAAGGTTGGATGCTTCTTTATATAGCGCTTCATCCGGGGGATGCCGCCAGTCTTTCCAGTCGGTATTTCCCTGCACGCCACCGAATTGGGTTAGCCCCATATAACCATCAAAATTAAATTCCTGAGCGCTCGCGAACTCATCCTGAGCTACGGCGTGGACCTTGCCGGTTCCCTGATACTTTAGCAGCAGCGGAATTACTGCGGACATACAATGCATAGTGTCAACCAATGTCCGGAATTCGGGACGAGGCGAGCCGTCCTCGGTAACGATGAATTCAACGCCGAAAAAGAAATAACCGATAAGGTTATATTCGGCCATGGCACGGAACATATTCCAGGGTTGAGCGCTTCTGCCGCCGTTGGTTACTTCCTGTACCGATTCCGGCAGGAAGAACGGATTATCTTTACGGGAATAGGCGGCGCAGGCATATTCAAAGCTCTTAGTGTCGCGGAGATAAACGTCCGGCGCGATGATATCGATATGCGGCGTGGACCACTTATAGATATCCAGTACTCTACTGACGGCTCCACCCGCAGCATGATGTACTCCGGGAAGAGACCAGAAGGGATAAGCCATCATCCAAACGTTAATATACATCGGAATATCATAGACTGCTTTTCCAGCCTCAGCCACGGCATCGATATAGGTCGCGATACTCAGGGCAGTCATGAGCTCGCCGGCTTCCCATCCGAATAACTCGGGCCAGGTGCCGGATTTTTTACCACCTGCCAGTTGCCAGATATCATAAATACTCCCCTTACCGGCGGTTTTCATTGCCGTTACCAGCTTAGCCGGCACGGGGCTATCGAACTCAGCTTGAGCTTCAGGACCATAATCGCGGTCGCTGCCAACGATGCCAGGTTCGTTTTCTACTTGGATTCCAATAACGGTTTGGTCGACACTGTCCTTAGTTTTCAGGTATTTACAAAATGCGGTAAAAGCCTTTTTATCAGCTTCGAGAGTTGCTTTACAATGGGGGGAAAGAGACCAAATTATTTTACCGCTAGATGATGTCACCTGTTTGAAGCGTTTTGGATTAGTCTTCACCCACGCCGGGGAAAAATCCATAGTACCGGCAAACCAGGTAGCAAACCAGAGCAAGATCAATTTCAAATCGTATCGCCGCGCGTTGGCAAGCAGCGCATCCACGCAGGAAAAGTCGAACTTACCTTCTTCGGGTTCGATTTGCTCCCAATGTACCGCAATCAACAGGGTATTACCATGGAGCATCTTTACCGCTTTAAAAGCGGTCTCAGACTCACTGGAGCTGCGGCCGCTCTGATTATCAGCCTGGGCGCCTAGGGGATAAAACGGTTTTCCTTTTACCGTGAATACGCGTTTAACTTCGGTCATTAATAATCCCTCCTTGTATTGTATAAAGTAAGCATATAAGTGAGAGGCGATGGTTGTCAATCGATGTAATATTAAAATAAGCCGTGATTTGAAAAAAATAACGGATAGCGGTCAGCTATCCATTATCAGCGAAAGGTGGTAACGTCCGCCGTTCCCATGAAGTTTGACTGACATATTATACATAGGATAGGAGTTTATCAAACAAATCGGCTAATTTTATACCAAATTAGTCACTCATGATTACCCGTATAACGCCATGGTCTGGTTCAACAGTAACACGGTGGCCTGACGGTCCGCCGCTGCGACGTCGATCAATTATGTATTTGCCGTTCTTGTCGAAATGTCCTTCGTCCACGCTGAGATAAGGAATCTGATTATTAATTACTGACTCGGCAATCGGTAACGGCGACTGCTTATCACTGGAGGTCTGCTTCCGACGAAGCATAAAGCGGTATCTGGCGCCAACCAGATAGAATTCATTTCTGCTGGCCTGAATTATCAAACCGCGACCGCGGTTAGAACCGGCGGGTTGTCCGTCGGCAGGCACTTTCTCTTCGGGAAGCCGTAAATCATCGGTGACGAAAGGAAGTCTGCCGTCCCCGAAATGAATTAATCCCAGATAACCATCCATGTCCAGTTCCTGGGATTTCATATAGGTTTCCTCTTGCATTACCGCGTGAATCTTACCTGTACCCTTGTATTTCAACAGGAGCGGGATAACTGACTCTATGCAACGAATACTATCGATCAGTGTCCAGAACTGGGGCCGAAACGTACAATCGTCGTAAGCGATGAACTCAGCGCCGAAAAAGAAGTATCCGATCAGGTTGTATTCGGCAATAGCCCGGAAAATACCCCAAGGCTGGCAACTCTCCCCGTTATCGGTTAATTCAGGGCCGGATTCAGGCAGGAAAAACGGATTATCCTCGCGGGAATAGTCGGCGCACATCGGCCAAAAAGCTTTGGCGTCGCGCAGATAAATATCGGGTCCGATTAAGTCTATATGCGGCGTGAGCCACTTGTAGATATCCAATACGGTATGGACTGAGCCGCCCGATGGGTAGTTAACTCCCGGTAGAGCCCACAAACGGGATTCTCGCAGCCAAACGTTGATGAACATCGGGATATTATAGACCGCTTTGCCAGCTGCAGCGACGCTATCGATGTAGCGGGCGATACTCCAGGCACTTAAAAACTCACCGGCTTCCCAACCGAACAATTCGGACCAGGAGCCGGATTTTATGCCACCTGCCTGTTGCCAGATATTGTAGACATACCTATCTCCGGCAGCTTTCATCGCGGTTACCAGTTTAGCCGGTACGGGGCTATCGAACTCAGATTGGGCTTCGGGACCATAGTCGCGGTCGGAGCCGATGATGCCCGGTTCATTTTCTACCTGGATACCAATGACTGTTTGCTCCGTACTATCTTTTGCTTTTAAATATTTACACAATGCGGTAAAAGCCTTTTTATCGGCTTCCAGATTTGCCTTGCAATGTGAGGAAAGAATCCATAATTCAATACCGGTAGCTGATAGTACCCTCTTGAAACGTTGCGGATTAGTCTTGACCCATGCAGGAGCATAGTCCATGTTGGCATTCTTCCAGGTAGCGAACCATAAAAGTATTAACTTAAGCCCATATTTACGCGCATTGGCGAGTAACGCATCCACGCTGGTAAAGTCGAACTTGCCTTCTTCGGGCTCTACCTGTTCCCAGTACACGGGTATTTCCAGTGTATTACCGTGGAGCTTTTGAACAACCTTGAAGGATTTCTCCGATTCACTGGCGCTTTGACCGCTCAGGTTATCAGCCTGAGCGCCTAGCGGATAAAACGGTTTTCCATTTACCGTGAATATACGTTTAACGTTGGTCATTTTGGGGTTCCTCCTTTTAGTCCACAAGGTAAGCATAGAAGCGGCAGATGATTATTGTCAACCATCATCGTAAGATGGGCAAATTGACTTTGTTTAGTATCTCCGTTATATTGAGTTTAAGCTTTTATAGTCATAAGTACTTCAAATTTAAATCTAAAACGGAGTGTACAATCCCAGCAATATGAAGAATACAAATAAAAAAAGTCTGTTCGGAGGGATCGAAGCCGGCGGTACCAAGTTCGTATGTGCCGTAGGCTCCGGGCCGAAAGACGTTGTAGACAGTGTACGGTTCCCGACGACAACTCCGGAAGAGACGATCGGCAAATCCATCGAATTTTTCAAGAAAGCAGGAACCAGCACACCTGTCAAAGCGATAGGAATTGCTTCCTTTGGCCCCGTCGACCCCGACCCGGTATCGCCGTTTTACGGTTACATTACCTCGACTCCGAAGCCCGGCTGGGCGCATACTAATTTTACAGGCGCAGTCCGAGATGCTCTGGGTATTCCCGTTTTACTGGATACGGATGTTAACGCAGCCGCTTTGGGAGAATACAAATGGGGCGCGGCGCAAGGACTCAATGATTTTATTTATCTTACCGTTGGCACTGGAATCGGCGGAGGAGGCCTGATCAATGGCAAGCTGATGCATGGCATGGTCCACCCGGAAATGGGCCATATACGTATACCACACGATTTTAAGGCCGACCCTTATGCAGGTGGCTGCCCGTTCCACGGTGATTGTCTGGAAGGGATGGCCTCCGGGAAAGCGATGGAGAAGAGATGGGGTAAATTACCATTAGAATTGCCTCCGGACCACCCGGCCTGGGAGTTGGAAGCGACTTATCTGGCGCTGGGAGTGGCAAATTTGGTTTGCACGCTTTCTCCGAAACTTATTATCCTGGGCGGCGGCGTGATGAAAGAGCGGGAGCTTATTGGGAACATCCGTAAAAAAGTGGTGCGGATACTTAATAATTACATCGTTTCTCCGGAAATCAGTGAGAGAATCGATAGCTATATTGTTGCTCCCGGACTCGGCGACATGGCCGGAGTGCTGGGGGCGATTGCCTTGGCACAGTCTTATACCCCTGAAAAGTAATCTAAAAAACGTAAGGAGAGAATCGTGAAAGCTCTGGTACTAAAAACAACCAATCATCTTGCCATTACCGATATCGATATCCAAGAATCGGTCGGACCCGACGATGTCCGGATTAAAATGCATACGGTGGGTATTTGCGGCAGTGATGTTCATTACTACCAACACGGCAGAATTGGTCCTTTCATTGTAAAAGAACCGATGGTGCTGGGACACGAAGCATCAGGCACAATTATCGAAGTCGGCCGGAATGTAAAAAACTTGAAAGAGGGAGACCGTGTTTGCATGGAACCGGGCATCCCTGACCTTAATAGTAAGGCGACGATGCTGGGAATGTACAATCTCGACCCCGCCGTACGTTTCTGGGCGACGCCGCCGATTCATGGCTGTCTGCGGGAAACCGTTGTCCACCCGGCGATGTTTACATTTAAGCTACCCGATAATATCAGTTATGCCGAAGGGGCAATGGTCGAGCCGTTAGCCGTAGGGATGCAAGCGGCGAAGAAAGCGGCAATAAAACCGGGAGATGTAGCGGTGGTGATGGGTTGCGGGACTATCGGGATGGTGACGGCGATGGCCGCATTGGCCGGCGGTTGCAGTAAAGTCATTATCACAGACAGAATTCAACCGAAGCTGGATTTGGCAGCGCGCTTCGGTATGACAGCAATTAACATCACGAAACAGGATGTGAAAACCACAGTGGATAATCTGACCGAGGGATGGGGAGCGGATATAGTCTTTGAAGCCAGCGGGAGTGAAGCCGCGATATTAACCGCCTTCGAGGCGCTGCGACCCGGCGGTTGTGTGGTTTTCATCGGCCTGCCGGTAAAGCCGGTGCCGGTGGATATCGTTGCGGCGCAGGCAAAAGAAGCCCGCATTGAAACAATATTCAGATATGCGCATGTCTACCCGCGTGCTATCAAACTGATGGAATCGGGGAAAATCGATGTCAAGCCATTGATCACCGACCGGTACAAGTTTGAAGACAGTATCAAGGCCTTTGAATACGCGGCCAACCCCAAGCCGACATCGGTAAAAGTTATCATCGAAATGTAAAATAGCGTGTCTTATAAAGCGACCAGGCATATTCCGACGATGGAGATGAAGACGCCGACCAATGCCAGGCGCGTTGGATGCTCTTTCAGAATAAGCACCGAGAAAGGCAACAGGAAAATGGGCGCCGAGGCAGAGAGTAATACTGACTTGCCGGCACCGATGAGATGTATTGCGGTAACATAGCCGATGGCGCCGATAGTATAGGTCAAAATACCTGCCGCCGCAACGAATAACAAATTTCGTGTGCCATAGGTATTCAATTTCATCCGGTCCTGACTTTTTCTACCGAATGCCAAAGTCGTCAGAATTAGAGCAGAGGCTGTGACACGAATCGCCGCTGCTAAAAAGGTATCGACTTTAGCCAAGCCTATTTTTAGGGTAACTGAACCCGCCGTCCAGAGTACCGCCGCGATCAGAGATAACAACACACCCTTGCGTGTGACTTTTTTAGCAATGCCCGGTTTTTTATTATTCACCACAATCATCACAATACCGGCGATGACACAAATCGCCCCGACAATGTTAAACCAGGTGAAAGATTCGTTGAGAAAGAGAATTGCCACAATCAGTGTCATCAGAGGAAAGGCAGATTGCGAAATCGGATAGGAGATGGAAACGTCCAGATAGGAAAGGCTCTGAATATAAACCGTATCCCCGATTGCATTGGATAATATTCCCGAGGCAATGACCATAAGGATGGGAATGAAAGGCGTTTGAACGAGAAGACCGCTCCGGCCGGTAATAAAAACCAGAGCGATTAAAACAATTGAGCCGACCCACAACCGGAGGGTGTTCATGGAAATAGCATCGATTTTGGAGGACAGGTACTTGACGAGGATACTGCTCCCTGCCCAGGCCAATGAAGCAATCAGCGCGATGATTACACCAAGCATATGACTAATATTATCGTTGAAAAGGCATAACGGTCAATAAGTCCGTTTTTAGAACTTGACAATGACGTAACGTCATAGTTTATGATTTAAACAAGATGGTTTTTACGATAAAAAAGTTAGCGGAATTGGCAGGCACCAGCGTGCGCACGCTGCACTATTATGATGAAATAGGACTGTTGAAACCGGAATTCCGCGGCGCTAATGGATACCGGCAATACGGCGAAAAAGCAATCTTAAGGCTGCAACAGATCCTGTTTTTTAGAGAGTTGGATTTCAGTCTTGACGATATTAAAACTATCATGTCCAGGCAGGATTACGATGTGTCTGAAGCGTTGCGGACGCATGAAAAGCTATTAACGAAAAGAAAAGAACGTATTGATGAACTGCTGACTACTATCCGGAAAACCATCAAAAATTTAAAGGGAGAAACAAAAATGGAGATACAGGAATACTATAAAGGATTCAGTGAAGAGCAGATCGAAAAATATAGGGAAGAAGTACGGCAGCGGTGGGGAGAGAAAACCCTAAAAAACATCGAAGACCGGGTGGGAAAAATGGGTAAAGAGAAATTCGCCGAAGTACAGGCAGAAGGCGATAAGATATTCCGTAAGATCGCTGATAATATGGCCAAGGGTGCGGCCAGTAAGATCGTACAGGCAGAAGTGGCTAAATGGAGGCAGTGGTTGGAGAACTTCAACCACTATTCTGCCGAGGCGGTACTCGGTCTTGGGCGCGTCTACAGCCAGGATCCCAAGTTCGCTAAAACTTGCGAAAAATATGACAAGGGTCTACCGGTTTTCCTGACCGAAGCGATCGAATATTATTGCGCTCATCGGAAATAGTCGGCAACTATTAGTAAACAGAGGGGAGCATTGCTCCCCCCTGTTTTGTTTTCTTGTGATTAGCGATATTGAAGATAAAAAATGTTATAATTCTAAATATCAATAAAGCCAATCAAGAGGACTAAAATGGATAAGAAATTGAAAGTGGGCGTTATCGGCGCCACCGGCATGGTCGGACAAAACTATTTGAGATTACTCGCCAATCACCCGTGGTTCGAGGTGGTTTATCTCGCTGCGTCTCCAAACTCCGCGGGTAAAAAGTATAGTGATGCAGTTGCGGGACGCTGGCACATGAAAAGCGATATCCCGGAAAAGTTCAAGGACATAGTAGTTGAAGATGCCGGTCTGGTTGAGAAAGCAATCGGCAAGTGCAGCCTGATATTCTCCGCGGTGGAAATGGATAAACAATCCATCCTAGCCGTTGAATCCGAATATGCGAAACAGGGTTTCGCTGTTGTCTCTAACAATAGTGCGCATCGTAACACTGCAGACGTGCCGGTGATGATTCCGGAGATTAACGCCGAACATCTGGATATAATTCCATTGCAACAGAAGAACCACGGTTGGAGTAAGGGATTCATCGTGGTGAAGCCTAATTGCAGCATCCAGAGCTACATGATACCGCTCTATGCGCTGATGAAAGCGGGTTACTCTATCGATAAGATGATTGTCACCACGCTGCAGGCATTATCCGGGGCCGGCTATCCCGGACCCGCGGCTATCGACTTGGTGGATAATATCATTCCTTATATCGGTGGGGAAGAGGAAAAATCAGAGGTAGAGCCGCGCAAGATTTTCGGTAAAATTCAGAACGGTAAAATTGTACCGGATGAAAGCATGAAGATTTCCGCGCACTGTAATCGCGTAGCGGTGACGGATGGTCACACCGCCTGTTGCAGCATCCAGTTTGCCGGAAAGAAGCCGGAAATGAATGAAATCATCAATATCTGGCGGAATTTCAGCGCTTTGCCACAGGAACTGAAACTACCTTCAGCGCCGATTCCGGCGATGATATACCGCGATGAAATCAATCGCCCTCAACCCCAGAAGGACAGAGATGCGGGGAATGGTTATGCCGTTACGGTAGGCAGACTAAGGCCATGTAATGTTTTCGACTACCGTTTTATCGGTTTACATCACAATACCGTCCGCGGTGCAGCCGGAGGCTCGATATTAACCGCCGAGCTCCTGAAAGCTAAAGGATACATCAAATAATAATTCAATAAAAACGGCACAACCCAATAATTATTTAACAGAAAAGAGGGGCGGTGCCCCTCTTTTTACTAAGAACTGAAGCAAGGAGGAAACTGTCATGCCGATGTCAAAATCCTTCGAAGAACGTCTCTTCCCGAAGCTACCCCAAATTATTGAATATTTCGGCACTCCGTTCCATATTTTCGACGAGCAGGGTATCATTGATAACGGGGAAAATCTGAAGAAATCTCTTAAAGACCTGCGGGGCTTTAAAGAATTTTTCGCTACGAAAGCACTACCGACTCCAGCGATTCTGCAGATTATGAAAAAATTGGGATTCGGATTGGATTGCGCTTCGCCTTCTGAATTAGTATTGGCCAGGAAAAACGGCTTCCGCGGAGAAGAGATAATGTTTTCCTCCAACAATACCACGGAAGATATTTTTAATTTGGCGACATCGGATGGAGGTTGTATTTTAAACATCGATGATATCACGATGATAGATAAGGTGAAAAAATTCCCGGAATTAATCTGTTTCCGTTATAACCCGGGGGAAAGACGCACCGGTAATGCATTAATCGGTATTCCGGTAGAAGCTAAATACGGACTACGCCACGATCAGGTTATTCCTGCTTACAGACAAGCAATCAATCGGGGTGCTAACCGGTTCGGCCTGCATTCGATGATAATCTCAAATGAACGCAATTATCAGTATATGGTGGAAACCGTGCGTATGCTGCTCGAACTCATCGAAGAAGTCTCTAAAGAACTTAACATAAAGTTTGAGTTCTTTAATATCTCCGGTGGTATCGGCATACCTTACCGACCTGACGACACTCCATTCGACATGGCTTCTTTCGCGCGGGAGACAGTGAGTATCTTACAACAGTTTACGCAAAAAAACGGTTATACACCCAGATTATTTATGGAATGCGGGCGTTTTGTGACAGGCCCTCATGGGGTATTGGTGGCGACAGTGACGAACAGAATGAGTAAATACCGGGAATATGTCGGGGTTGACGTGGCGACGATGTCTGCCAATCCCAGGCCGGCTATTTATGAAAAAGCTTATCATCATATCACCATTCTCAACCCAAGGGGAAAAGCGAGACAAGACGGAGAAGAAACAGTCGACGTGGTTGGGCCTCTATGTGAAAACAGCGATAAATTCGCCAAACAGAGGCTTCTCCCGAAAACGGAAATCGGCGATATTATGGTGCAGCATGATACCGGCGCCCACGCTCCGGCGATGGGGGGAAATTATAACGGGTGGCTCAGGCCTCAGCAATTACTATTACGCGCCGATGGCACAGTAGAGCTTATCAGACGGGCAGAGACAATCGATGACCTCTTTGCGACTCTGAAGTTTAAACCGAAGGTCTTGAAGAAGTTCGGGAAGTAGCGGGAAGCAAAGATCATAATGTCGTTCCCGCGGAAGCGGGAATCCATAAAATAGCGTTGCAGCAGTATTACTATCTATTGGTAATTATAGATATGCAGATAAAAACATACTATGTCTATATCCTTGCCAGTAAGCCGTACGGTACTCTTTATACAGGTGTGACGGACGATCTTTTACGTCGCGTTTGGGAACACAAAAATGATTTTGTGGAAGATTTCACTAAAAGGTATGGAGTGCATAGGCTAGTTTATTATGAGCATTGTGAGAGTATCGAATCTGCAATTACACGCGAAAAGCAGATGAAAAAATGGGAAAGACTCTGGAAATTGGATTTAATAGAGAAAATAAATCCGGACTGGAAAGACCTGCATGACGAAATAGTTCGGTAAATACTTCATTGTAAATCCTGATTTATGGAGAAGTTAGAATACTATCTAATAATTAAAGTATGCTTTACAAAAGAGCCTTCAGTAAATGAAATGTAGTAGTTACTTTTTTATAGTTTTGTAAAAGTGAAATGTAGACTTAATAAAACCGATTTTGGTATGAATCGTATATTGTCAGGTTGATACTTTAAGGGGAGCACTTGTGATGTGTTCCCCTGTATTCATCAGTGCTGTTCGTGACAAGACTTGTGACCCCAGTTGTTTTCTACCATATGCTCCATAATGGTTTCTTTCTCATCTGCTGTACTCACTACTATCATCCCGCCGCACACGCTACAGGGATACTCAACCATGTAAGTATTTTTAGCATCGCGGTATCCCCCTCCGAAGCCCTCTTCGATGCCTTGGTTTCTAATATCATCGTCCTCTGACGCTTTGACTTCCAGCCGCCCCAACCCTATCTTTATAACATCGGCGAGGCTCTTACCTTCTTTTTCCCTTACCCTTTCAAGGTCATCATACATTTCCTTAGTCACCCGGCAACTCAATGTCGGGTGGGCCTTATTGTATCGAGCTCTTGAAGGTGGTACTTTTTTACTTTTTTCTTTCATATCGTTAACCTCCTAAGTTTGCGATATCTATTGCCATACCGTTTACCATGACGTTCACCCTATCGTTTGCCACTGTCGTTTACACCAAAACTTTTTTACCAACCGCCCACGAACTTTATTCCCCATCCGTTGTGGTGGGTAAATCTGGGGAACCTCACTGGTCGTCTAGGAAATATCGGACAACTGAAGCAACATCAAAGTCTCTTGCGTGTTCATTCTATAGTTCCTCAAATTGTCTTATTGCTAAGGCTTTGTGCTTAACAGGCAATTCACCCTTAGCCGGTTTAAGCAACTCCGGATGTGCTTTCCTGACCGGGTCTGTCCAGGCTTTCACTTCCGCTTTACCCTTATCCGTCAATCGATAGAATACCCGCTTCTGCAAGAAACCATAAATGGCTGGCTCCCGTTTTTCGGTACGACGTATCAGTCCCAGTAGGGCAAACCAATGCATATATCTGGCGAAACTGGAGTAGTTGGGTCTTCGTAGAGGTTTTTCACCTATCCCGATCCTTTCTTCGTTGAGTTTTTCTATATTTTCACTCAGAGCATGGTAGATGTCAGCAGCGCAAGCCTCTCCATGTTTTTCAAAATACTGTTTGGTAAAGATACCAGGCCGATATTCGCTGGCACCTCGTCCCCAAAACGTCGATTTATTAGGAGGTATGCGGCGGCCCTTATAATTACTCGATTCGTTCTGTATTGTCAGTTTTTTATTCTTTGGATCCATTGTCATCGTTACTTTCCCAAAGTCGGTCATATTCAGCTTTCAGTTGTTCAAAATTGGAATCGACGTACTGCATGGTTGTGCTTATGGACGCATGTCCGAGCAACAACTGGAGCTTCTTTGTATCTAGACCTTTAGCCACCCAAGTTGTGGCCAATAAATGGCGGAGAGAATGCGGATGGAGTTTAGACATGCCCGCATGCCTCCCAATTCTTTCTATTAACTGCCAACCCCCTTTGTCTTGTAAAAGGGAATAGAAATGGCCCGCAGTATGAAAACTGTCGTCGCCAATTTAGGTATGTTTCAATCAGAGCCAGTGTATCATTATCAATCGGAATAATTCGCTTGCGCCGCTGCTCGACCTTTTCCCGAATTGCTTGGTCAACTCGATTCCCACAGCCGGGGCAGAATATATGGCGTTTCCCTAAAAGTTCTCCACAATCTGGGCATTTCGACTTTATGCGTTCTTTGAGATGCACAATCGTCAATGTTCCATTCGTAAAGTTAATATCAGGCACCTTAATGCTGATTGCCTCGGTAATACGTACTCCGCTCCTTGCCAGGAGTGCGGCGAATGCCTTATCTCGAGGATTGCCGGCAGCGTTGATTAGAAGTTCAAGTTGTTTTTTGGAGTTGTCTACTAGATTGATGTCCGTCATTTTATTCCCTGCCTTCCCTTTTCTGTGATTTCAAATGGAATAAAATGAGACAAGTTGTGTAAATGATTGGACCGCTTTAGGAAAGTATTACAGACGTAAATGATCATAAGTCACCTCCAGAATGTTCAAAGAAAATAACATTCGGTGGTTGTGAATGTGGCTTGAAATTGATGAGAGGAGAAAGGAGGACTTCATGATCCGTGACTTTTTGGAAGATTTTAGTAAATCGCTCAATCCATGAGTCTATGCCAATAACTTCAATACCAGAGGGCAAAATTGTATGTATTGGTGGAGACGGGGGAGGGTCGGAATCAATCGTACCATACAGTCCAGAGCCTCGTAAAAGAACGTCGGGCACTAATCGTAGAGTTTAAAAATGTGAAATAAGCCCGTCTTGGATTTTCATTTCTTCATGTGTCCCAAAATACTAATTTGTTACCCTCGAGCCCTTATCGGGATGACTGTTGAGTCCTGCGTAAATTTGATTAGTAACACTTGCCGAGATTTCATAAATGTGACCGCTGTTCAATAGTTAAAATAGAAAAGCTAAAAATTAGATATTTGCTTGAAAGTATTTTTTGCAAATTGCATCAATTCATCCATAGAATCTGGTGCGTTCTCAATAATTATGCAATTAGATATTTGGTTTTCCTTAACCAAATCAACAAGGTTTTTGTTGTATGATTCAGTTGTTCTCTCAATATACACAACAGGTAAGATTATAAGAGGAAGGAAAAAATAAGACCGAGATTCCTTCTTTCCTTTCAGAACATCATTTGCTCTTCTTTTACCTTCATTACTAGTTAAAAATGGACCGAATAGTAGGATATCGTTGGAGCGTGTTAAAAAAGCGGCATAATGATTTTCAATTCGCCCCGGAGTCGCATCTTTATAAGGAATTTTTTGAACGTTTACTTTAATTTTCATTAAATACCCACTCCTTACGTTCGACATTATTTTTTCAGCAAATTATTAAAGGAGCAGGATTTCTGATAGATTTCGGAGCTAGTTTTAATATACTGATAAATTTTATCTTCCCTATTTCCATAATAGCCCCTATTTAGCTCCTTTCATTGAGTATGGTCGGGTTTAGGTATTAAAATATCATCTACGATAGTTAACTTATGGGCAAATACATTAACTGATTTGTGTGGAGCATTAGAATTAATAAAAAAAGAATCGATAAAAGAAATACTGCTTGCAGGATAAACATCGTATTCTCTTTTAGTTGAAACGATCCAAGCCTTTCCGTCAAATGACAGCCATCCGCTGGAGACATTGTCAAAAGTATAATACCCGTTCTTGTCAGTGGAAGCGGACGCAGTTGATTCAGATGACCCTGAGGAATAAAGATAAACTCTCATTGGATAAGCTGGGGTCCAGTCATAATACAAAACCCTACCGCTTACGGCGCCACTTTGTATAATTATATTTTCATCGCCAACATGCACAGTTTCACTCGAAAAAGAAAATGTCGGTAATTCGGTAACTTGACTTTGTGTGGGTGTAACGGAGGTCTGATCAACCGCAGGTGCTACAATATTTAATGGCCATGATGGCTCCGTTATTGTATCAGTCATGGACGTCGTACCAGTTAATGAATTATTTTCCAGAATTGTGCCACCACAGGACAAATTACTTATGATGATAAATAATAACATTATCAATGAAATTGTGAATAATATCGTCCGGTGTCTCAAATTCACCCTCCTGTCCACTGGATTAGTCAGGAATCCGTAAATTATTATCCAGTATATTCTTAAGTAATTTACCTATGGGCTTCCCCTCTCCCTGAGGTCGGATTGTACATGTAGATTATCAAGGAAATGTTCTCATAAACAGATACGATCTACATCATTCGAAAGTATTTGAAAGCTTCTTGTATCTGTTCCACTTTATTAGGTGGACAAGGTTTTACCCGTTTTGCACTATTTTGTCTGTTCCATGCTTTTCTAGTGGGCAACCCACTCATCTCTTTCACGTGAGCTATATAACAAGTTGCCGGCGCGTATCCATACTTATTTTTGACCCAATTTCTAATCTGATTATATGTCGCCATTAAATCCACCCTCATTATCGCATTCAATAAATAGTTTTACTCGAAGACATCTACAAAGACCGACGCTTGACCGTGAACCCTTTAGGTATGTATTCTTCAGGAACTTCTTTAATACGTAGTAGCATTTGAAGTGGAATGGTTACATGATACATATTACACTTGGCATTCTCGCATTGGACACCTGTAACGCCACTTTTAAATAGTCCATCAACCAAAACAGGTTTAACTGATTGGGCGTTGCATATCACACATAGAGAAGCAGGAGTATTCAAATCTAATTTTGATATATCATTCTCTTGATAGAAAGTATTAGTCTCGAAAGCTTGATGCCAAGCCCATAATATAATATTTTGTGCGTCTGTCCATTTTTTAGTTACCCTTAAATATGGAGTAAAGTGACTCCACGTTTGCGGACAGTGTATCGAACAAATCTTATTACCCTCAATATTTACAATAGAAACATCCTCGGTAACTTCCCCTGGCTCATTTTCAGGGAAAAATGGTGCATTACAACTAACGCATCGTATCTTTCCAGGAACCATTGCTCTTCCACATTTTGGACAGCTATTTCCATTGCCCTTTACTAAAGGAATCCCACAGTCAACACAAACCTTTATCTGATCCTGAAACTCTAAACCACACCTAGGACATATCATAGTTTTCTCTCCCATAATGACAAAGCCGAGATACTTAATTGATAGACTTAAGTTCTACTGGCAGCCATTTTTAGAAGTCTGAAAACGATTATATTCCTTCTCAGTTGAGTTATCAACACCGCCTGAATGTACCAATCTATTGAAGAAGTAGTTTTATCAATGATTTTGTTTTCTTAACAAGTAAAAACATACAAAACTCGTTTTGCGCTCAAAAACAACATATTTTATATTTAAAACAACTAGGCCGCTTAACCTAAAACAAAATTAATTAAAAATAATTACCCATCGGCACAACGTTTAACAAAAAGTCTGATACAAACTGGTTGGGGATAATTTAAAGCAAGAGTGTTCGCCATCCCAAAATTCCAGACTTAACCGATGATGGGTGACGAACATCTGATAAAAGATTGTTTTCCCTTTTTAAGTCAACTTAACATTATGGATTTGGTTATCTCTGAAACGTTTAAATATTTACCGCCAGAGGGATCCTTGCCTATAGATGCCACTGAAGATACAGCGAGAAACTTGCTCGTTGTGGCCATTTGATTAGCCCAATCAGTAAGACTAGCGCAATGCAGACTCTCATTTGCTAAGAAACACAAGGCAGATGCTTTAACAACCTTGCCAACTCCATCATAAATATATCTTTGACTATTTCCCCCACCTACCATGCAATTATAATCGACAACACTTACCAATCGTTTTTTACCCTCTGCCCACTCCTTAAATCGTTCAAATTCCGGTTGACGAAGTGTGGAAAATTCTCCCTTGCTCAAAACTAATAGTACAGACTTAATTGCAATTTCTACTCGTTGATAAAGACTCATGGACGGAATGGGGATTGACCGAATCACCGAACCAGAGATGCAAAAACGCCTGAGTGTATCATGATCTATTTCTTTGTCAGACCTAAACTCCCAGAGTTTCATTGAGGCGGGTTCAAGGTTCTCGTAGATTGGATTCGCAAACACTGCCACATATTCATCAGGATAATAATGAGTAATAGTTGCAGAAGGCTCACCAATTTTCCATTGATGCTCATTGTGAGCGAATCCATTAGTATCAGTAAGCATGCAGACCGTCATTTTATCTACTCCTCTTAGCTGAATTCCTTAGTGTTCGTCCCATATAATTGAGAATTATGCTGGATGATGGGTAAGAAGTCAAGGTAAAATATTACTTTTCCTTGAAAAATTATGCCATTGTCATACAACTACAGTAATTTAGCACCATTTAAAGTTATCTAAAATAGTACAGTAGCATTGGTAATATTTAAACAGCCGTGATGATAGCGTTTTATCTTATTCTACGTCTTCCATAATGTTGACAATGATGTTATGAATATGGTAAGTTAAATTTTGAGAAGGGTCAAGAAAAGGAGATTGGAAAATGAAGAAAAAGTCAACAAAATTGCAGAAGGCATTATGGAAGGCTGCTACGAAACAGGAACCCAATATATTCTATAACGAAGCTAAAAAGCAAATCTACGGAAAGTAGGTAGCGGGAAAGCTGATCTGATGGGTTCATTTGATCACGACTATACTTATGTCTTGTGGCACCACAGGTAGAGTGCGAAATTCCAAACATCAAAGGCTTATCTGTGGCAAATAGAATGGTTTGTTTACCGCGTGTTATTGGTCGGTGACAAAAATTGCAGAGATGGTTCCATGTTATTGTAGGCATTATTACCCATTATAAGGTAATTAAGCCGAAATAGTGAAATTAAGATTAGTACCGTACATGCGCTGTTTTAACGAAACTATGAGAGATGTCTGAACTGACTTTGGGTTGGCATGCATTGTCTGGCGAGTTTGGTCCGCGATATATATTCATTGACAATCAGATTTGAGGGATGTATCATCGGTTTATGATTAAATGAGACAGATGTCGTTGCGGTTCGGTTTTCCCGCTGTCGTCTATACAGTTTTGGAGTGATAGTCAATGAATGGAATACAACAAGTAAAGAAGTGGATGATTAGCTCCATATGTATACTTATAGGTCTTAGTCTTATCGGTTGTACACAACTCAATCCTCAAACAAATAAACTCCTTGGCGTCAGTAACACTCTTGCAGAAGTGGAAATCACATCTCTTACCTACGCTGGACCTAATCAACCTAGCGGATTTGATAACATAGAATTTGATATTAACATCACTCCCAAAAATATCACTTATAACCAAAAATACTTCGTCGCTCTAATATCTCAAGATAATTACCTCTATAGCTACAATAGCATTATGCCCTGGACACAAGAAGATTTTACAACCACAAACAACACAGACAGACAACTCCGTAATGTAGTTCTTGAAGCGCCAAGTACAGATAAAGATATCAGCCCAATAATCCAATCATACCTTAAGCTACAGCAACAAAGGCACCCAAATAGCATAACAAAAGCCGAC
>Ga0182027_10000701_pt1 | contig 57441 bp, 48 predicted proteins | sample 712E1DmetaG_FD_121300 | JGI IMG/M metagenome (GOLD analysis project Ga0182027, IMG submission 121300) | Permafrost microbial communities from Stordalen Mire, Sweden - 712E1D metaG (Illumina Assembly) | ecosystem: Environmental > Terrestrial > Soil > Wetlands > Permafrost | place: Sweden...
GTTGATCCGGAAAACCTATTTGGTTCGGACACGTCCTATCAGAACCCGCTGCCCTTCATGGCCGGAAAATCCGTCACGTCATCGCCTCAACGCACCGAGTCCCAGCTCCCTTGCGCATTTTCGTTCGCTTCTCTGGTGATCCCTCCGCGCCAGGCCGCGCGCCTGTCGACATTCTATGGACAGGCGCGCGGGTGGGACGAGGCGGACTCCTTCCGCCGGCGCGTCCAGATTGCATCGTCTTATGCCGAGGCCAAGCGCGGCGAAAACGCTTCGGTGCTCTCCCGGGTCATGGAGGTGTTCGCCCTCCATTCGTCCTCGCCAGAGCTGAATGCCTACTCCAGGCAGACCTACCTGGACAATGTGCTGCGCGGCGGTCAACCGCGGATCTTCTCCGACGGCACCGCCTCCCAGATGTTTCATTGTTTTTCGCGCAAGCATGGCGACATGGAGCGGGACTACAACTTTTTTGAGCTGTCGCCCACCTATTTCTCCCAGGGAAACGGCAATTTCCGGGACGTCAACCAGAACCGCCGGTCGGAAACCTATCTCCACTCCGGCCTTGGCGCCGGCAATGTCGAGACGTTCTTCGACCTCCTGCAGCTCGACGGGTTTAACCCGCTCGTCATTCAAAACGAGATGTTTCAGATCGGCGGGCAATTGATCCGGCCGGGCGATCTTTTTGAAAAACTCCTGAAGGACACCGGTTCGAGAGAGGAAGCCCTGAGGCAGATGACCGTGGCGATCGCCGGCGCGAAAAAAGTGCAGGACGCCGTCCATGGCGAAGGGTTCTGGGTCGACCATTGGACCTACAATCTGGACCTGCTGGAGAGTTACGCCGCGATCTATCCCGACCAGCTGAACGCTCTTCTCGTCGAGCGCCGCGACTTCACGTTTTTCGATAACGATTACGTGGTCCAGCCGCGCCACAAGAAGTACGTTCTGCGCGCGGATGGTTCCGTGCGGCAGGCGCATGCCGTGGTGCGCGATCCGGAAAAAACCGATCTGCTCGCTCGCCGCAAGAAGGACGCCCACAAGGTCCATACGCAAGGCGGCAAGGGGGGGGTCTATCAGACCTCTTTGCTGGGGAAGATCCTCGCGCTGGTCGCGGTCAAGGCGGCGTCTTTGGATCCCTGCGGGATCGGGCTGGAAATGGAAGCGGAAAAACCCGGCTGGTGCGACGCGTTGAACGGCCTCCCGGGGCTTCTGGGGTCATCCGTCAACGAAGCGTTTGAACTCCGTCGATGGGTGGCCTGGTGCCTCGCGCATCTTCCAGAACTTCTGGAGCCGGGAGATACGCATCCGGTGGCCTTCGAGGTGGCCGAATTGATGCAGGCGGTCAAAGAAACGCTCGCGCTGGCCAAGCCGGATGATTTTTTTAAGACATGGGACACGCTCTCATCGCTGCGCGAGCGGTTCCGCGACATAACCCGCCTCGGTGTCTCGGGCGGGGAGAAAAGTCTTCCGCGCGAGGAGATCGAAGCTTTCCTGGCGCAAATCGAGGCCGCGCTTTCGTCCGGCCTGTCGAAAGCATTCACGTCGGATGGCCTTTGCGTGACGTATTTCATCAATGAAGTGGCGGAATACGAGAAACTCTCCGCGCCTTCGTCATCGAAAGAGGCAGCCGAAGTCGCGGTCCAGCATGTGCGCGCGTTGCGCTTTAAGCAAATTCCACTCAGCCCATTCCTGGAAGGGCCCGTGCACGCGCTCAGGGTCGCGCGCGACGCCAAACAAGCGAAACGGATTTATCAGGGGGTCAAAGCCTCCGAGCTCTATGATCAAAAGCTCAAGATGTATAAATTGAATGTGCCGCTGGTCAAAGAGTCTTATGAAATCGGACGCATCAAGATTTTCACACCCGGGTGGCTGGAAAATGAATCGATTTTCCTGCACATGCATTACAAATTTCTTTTTGAAGTCATGCGCAGCGGGTTGGCGGAAGAGTTTTTCTCCGAGATGAAACACGGCATTGTCGCGTTCCTGGATCCTCAGGTGTATGGCCGGTCGCCGTTCGAAAATTCTTCTTTTATTGCTTCCAGCCGTTTCCCGGACCCGCGCGTTCACGGGGCGGGATTTGTCGCGCGGCTTTCAGGGTCGACCGCGGAATGGATCAGTATCGTCTTCCACATGGCCCTGGGCGCACAGCCTTTCCGGTGGAAAGACGGCCAGCTCTCTTTTGACCCTGTGCCGACGCTGGCGAAGTGGCTCTTCACCCGCAAAGCCGAGGGAGCTTTCGAGAAAGATACCTTTGGAGTCAAGCTTTTCGGCAAAACATGGATCGTCTATCACAATCCGTCCGGGCGGGACACCTTTGCCGGGAAAGGCCTGCGGCCAATACGCTACCACCTCCATTATGACGATGGGCGGGACCTTGTCCATTCCGGCCGGTCTCTGCCGGACAGCCAGGCCCGGGACCTGCGGGATGGACGGCTCCAGCGGGTGACCATCGAGCTCGGCTGACCGTTTTTGCACATTCCGTCGACGGAATGCTAAAATAGTACTTCCATGCGTCTTTTTTTCGCTGTTTTTTTGCTCGCCGGTTCCAATACGGTCGTATTTTCAGCCTACCAGCAGCAGCTGATTCCCATTATCCGGGAAATCAAAACGTCTTCCGCCCCTTCCGTGAGCGAATGGAAAGCGTTTGTCCGGACCGCGGACTTTGCCGGGACCTCCTATGTGTCTCTGGTTCAGATCTCGGAGCTGTTGAATGGGCACTTACGCTGGGCACCGGTGTCGAAGACGGTCGATTTGTCCGTTCATAATGAAACGATTCGCTTTCCTTATAATTCGAAGCGGGTCTGGATCAGCGGCCGACTGCACCGGCTGGCGCATCCCACGGTAAAAAATGAGGACGGTTTCTGGGTGCCTTTAAGCTTTTTCGCGTCGCCTGATTTTTTCCGGACGACGCGAGCGAAGCTTGCGTGGCCGCCCGCGCCGGTTCCCAATTCTCCCGCTCACCCGCTCGCCCGTTCGCCCGCTCCTGCGCCCAACCTGCAACGTTCCATCCGCCGTATCGTCATCGATCCCGGCCACGGGGGAAAAGACCCGGGAGCTGTCGGTCCGCATGGGATCGAAGAAAAAACCATGAATCTGCAGATCGCTCAAAGGCTGGCGGACATTCTTCGTGACCGCTATCAGTATGAAGTGTTGCTTACCCGGACGGATGACTCCTTTATTCCTCTGGAGCGCCGCGCGGCGCTGGCGAACAGCCAGAACGCCGACCTTTTTATCTCGATCCACTGCAACGCCTCGCTCTCTTCGAAGCTGAAGGGGTTCGAAGTCTATTTCCTGTCGGAACACGCCTCCGATCCGCACGCGGACGCGGTCGCCCGCTTTGAGAACGCGCCGCTGGCTCTCGAAGGGAAGCCGGTCCCTTCTCCCGGTCAGGTGGCGGCGGTGCTCCGGTCCCTCGTCAAAACGGCGAATATTAATGAAGCCTCCGCGCTCGGGTCGCTCATCGATCATCATGTGGGAACGCGCCTGTCCGAGCCTTCTCTGGGCGTCAAGCAGGCGGCCTTTTACGTCTTGCGCGGCGCGGAGATGCCGGCGGTCCTTGTGGAAACGGCTTTTTTAACGAACGCGAAGGAAGAAAAACTTCTGCAGGATGAATCGTTTCGCGGAAAATTTGTGGATGGGATCGCGGCGGGCGTCGCCGCTTATGACGAGCGCAAACAAAAGGAAAGACGATGACCAAAGCACTGCCGATCGGGTTGTTTGATTCCGGCGTTGGCGGATTGACCGTTCTGCGTGAAGTCGTGAAACAGTTGCCCCGGGAGTCGACCGTCTATTTCGGCGATACGGCGCGGGTTCCCTATGGATCCAAATCGCGCGACGTTATTTCCCGGTTTTCACTCGAAATCGCGCAGTTTCTCCTGCAGGAAAAGGTCAAGATGATCGTCGTCGCCTGCAATACGGCCAGCGCTTTCGCGCTGGCGTCTCTGCGTGCGCGATTTGACGTTCCGATGATCGGGGTCATCGAACCCGGCGCGCAGGCCGCCACCTCCGTCACGAAGACCGGCCGCGTGGGCGTGATCGGCACGGAAGGAACCATTGAAAGCCAGGCTTACAGTGAGGCCATTCATCGCCTGAAAGCCGATCTCCAGGTGTTCGGGCAAGCCTGTCCCCTGATTGTGCCTCTGGTCGAAGAAGGCTGGCTGGAAAAACCGGTGGCTCTCGACATCGTCAAAGAATACCTGGTCCCGCTGCTGGAAAATAAGATCGACACCCTGGTTCTGGGCTGTACGCATTACCCGCTGCTGAAAAATCTTCTGACGAGCGTCGCGGGGCCCGAGGTGCGCCTCATCGACTCGGCGGAAGAGACCGCGCGCACCGTCGGCCGGCAGCTCCAGGAGCAGCATCTGGAGGCGCCTGCCGGTGTTCCTGTCTTAAGGCGATTTTTCGTCAGCGACGCCCCTGAGAAATTCGAAAAAGTCGGTCAGCGCTTTCTAGGTCAGGCCATCCCCGGCGTCAAGAGGGTCGACATCAGCCAATGGCTATGAAAGCCTCACCCCGGGCGATGCCGCCCCTCTCCCTCGGGGAGAGGGGATGTGCCGCGCCATTTCCGACTCAGTACGGAAAACGTAAAGAGCTTGCGCGAGAATTGCGGCGCGAGGAAACTGATGCCGAACGACTTCTTTGGGGCCAACTTCGCAATCGGAAATTGGACGGATTTAAATTTCGTCGACAATTCCCGATTGGTCCCTGCTTCGCTGATTTCTGTTGTTTTGAATTTAAGCTGGTGGTCGAACTCGACGGGGGCCATCATTCGGAGATTGTCAGGCAAGATAAAGATCGTAGTGAAGGAATGAAAGAAAAGGGATTTCAGGTCATCCGTTTTTGGAACACGGAAATTGAAACAGATATTGACTGCGTTTGTGAGAGAATACGTCAAAAATTGCAGTCACTAAAATTCGAAATCCCTCTCCCTGAGGGAGAGGGGCGGGCGAAGCTCCAGGGTGAGGCATGAGTCGTTACCAGGTCATCATCGAGACAACGTTTTCCAGCGCCCATGCGCTTCGGCACTATCATGGCGCCACCGAACCGTTGCACAGGCATAATTTCCGCGTGCAGGTCGTGGTAGAGGGAAAAAGGCTCCAAAACAAGGTAAAATATCTCTCGGACTTCGTCCAGATCCAGAAGGCGCTCCAGGCTGTTGTGAAGCCTCTGGACCACGTCAACCTGAACGAGATTCCGCCCTTTAAGAGGGAAAATCCCAGCGCGGAAAACCTGGCCCGGTTTATCGGCCTGCAGTTTGGTCGTCGCTGGAAAGAAGCCGGAGTCCGGCTGGAGTCCGTCACTGTCTGGGAAACGCCCGAGTCCGCCGCGCGTTACCTGCCGTACTCGCGGTGAGTATCGTAGCGAGTACGGGCTCCTCCTTTGAGGATGGACGGGAGCCCGTGACGGCGAGGATCATTGAGATTTTTGCCAGCCGCCAGGGGGAAGGGATTTGCGTCGGCGATCCGCATCTCTTCATCCGGTTCGGCGGGTGCAACGTGGTCTGCGACTACTGCGATACGCCGGAAAGCATCCCGGCCGGATCCGGGCAGGCCTGGACGCTGGACCGGGTTCTCCGGCAGGTCCGCGCGCTGAAGGAAAAGAGGCCCCAGGCCGTGACGTTGACCGGCGGCGAACCGCTCCTGCAGGTTGGTTTTCTGGAGCGGTTGATTCCGGAACTGCGGCAGGCCGGACATCGGATTTATCTCGAAACCAACGGGACCTTGCCCCGGGCGTTGGAGCGGGTGGTGGAGGGGTGCGATTGGATTGCGATGGACTTGAAGCCGGAGAGTGCGATCCGGCGGGACATGTGGGAGGCTCATCGATGGTTTCTCAAAACGGGCGGAAAGAAAGTATTCGTCAAAATGGTGCTCACGGAGACGACCTCGGAAGAGGAACTTCGGCGCGCCGTGACTTTGATCGCTGGCGTGCGTCCCGGCATCCCTCTCGTTCTGCAACCGGCGACTCCGTGGGGAACGTCATCGAGTATTCCGATGGCCCGGTTGGCATCCTGGTGGGACCTGGCGAGCCGCCAGTTGCCGGACGTTCGCATTCTTCCGCAAATTCATCGGCTTTGGGGGATTCCGTGACAAAAAACTTATTCATCGCGGGCACACCGGGTGTCGGCAAAACGTCGCTGTTGCGTGAAGTGACGCTGTCCAAGCGGGAGCGGATCGGCGGTTTCTATACCGATCACATGCTGGCGGGGCGTATGCGCAAGGGGTTTGTCATGCGGACCTTTGACGGCCAGGAGCGGGTGCTCGCCGCCAAGGGCATGAAGAGCAGCCATCAGCTTGGGAAATACGGGGTGGACATCAATGCGCTGGAGAATGTCGGGATCCCGGCGCTCAAGCTCGCGCTTCAGGCCAAAGACGTGATCGTCATCGATGAGATCGGGTCCATGGAAATGATGTCCGAGCGCTTCCGGCAGACGCTGCTGGAATGCCTGACCTCGACGAAACCCGTTTTAGCAACCATTCGTGCCGCTTCCCAGCCCTTTTCCGATCAAGTCAAGAAATTCTCCGACACCCAGACCATCACCCTGACCAAAGCCAATTACAACCAGGTCAAACTGCAAGTCCGCAAGTGGCTTGAGGCGCACCTCTAAGGAACCTGTCCATGGACTTTCCTTCCGTGATCCTGAAGCCGAAGGAGGAAGGGCGACTGGAGAGTGGGCATTTGTGGGCCTTCTCGAACGAAGTCGCCGAGGCGCCTGAAAATATTCCTGCCGGGACGCTCGCGGACCTCTTTAAGGCCGGCAAAGGGTTTCTGGGTCGCGGGTTTTATCATCCGCATTCTCTCATCGCGTTCCGCATTCTCACCGATCAAAAAGACCAGGAAATCGACCAGACGTTCTTTGAAAAACGGTTCACCAACGCTCTGGAGTGGCGTGAAGAACTTTATCCGGAGACGCACGCCTACCGACTGGTTTTCGGCGAAAGCGATGAGCTCCCGGGGTTGATCATTGACCGTTACGGAGATTTTCTTGTGGTGCAGGCCCTTTCCGCGGGCATGGAGCGTCTGAAAGACATGATCATCCCGGCGCTGGAGAATGTCGCTCTCGCGAAAGGCATCCTCTGGCGGGCCGACGCGACGCTTCGAGAGCTCGAGGGGCTTCCGATTGAGGCTTCTCAGGTGGTTTTCGGCAAGATCCCGCCGCGCGCCGATATCCAGACAGAAAACGGCCATTTCTCTGTAGATCTATATGGCGGACAAAAAACCGGTTTTTATTTTGACCAGCGGGACAACCGCCAGGCCCTCGCGAAGTATTGCGATGGCGTCCGAGTCCTTGACGCGTTCTGTTATTCCGGGGGTTTCGGGATTGCCGCCGCGAAAGCGGGCGCCCGCGAAGTGGTTTTTGTCGACAGCTCGCATGCGGCGCTGGAACTGGCGGAAGAAAATGCCGCGCGCAATCAGCTCCAGGGGAAGTTCACCTGCGTCGAAGGGGATGCTCTTGCGATGCTCGCTTCGGAGCCTCCCGGCGGCCCGTTTGATGTCATCTCCGTCGATCCACCCGCCTACGCGCGTTCCAAAAAACATCTTCCCCAGGCGCTCAAAGCCTACGAGAAGCTGAATGCCCTGGCGATGAAGGCCTTGAAGCGCGGCGGGATCCTGGCGAGTTCTTCCTGCTCGCATCATGTCGACCGGGAGCTGTTTGTCCAGATGCTGCGCCGATCCGCCCGCAAGGCCGGCAAATCCTTCCGCCTCCTCGAACTCCGCTCCCAGGCCAAGGACCATCCGATTCTGTTGGCGATGCCCGAAACCGAGTACCTCAAGTGCGCCATCCTCCAGGTCATTTAGCACCTTCACCCACCCCGCCACTACAACCCGGCGGATCCGCCAAAGCCACAGTGGCGGAAAGGGGGGAGAAAGAAAGCAGCCATGTTTAAAAAAATTCAGCGGATTCATTTCGTCGGGATCGGAGGATCGGGGATGTCGGGCATCGCCGAGGTGCTTTTGACGCTCGGGTATCAAGTCTCCGGATCGGACGTGAAGGATTCTCCGGTGACTCAGCGGCTCAAAAAGTTAGGGGCACGTATGGCGATCGGGCATGAGGCGGCCAATATTGAAGGAGCGCAGGTCGTCGTGACCTCGACAGCGGTAGCGCCAGTCAATCCGGAAGTTCTGGCGGCGCGCGAGCGGAATATCCCGGTCATCCCGCGCATCGAGATGCTGGCCGAGATCGCGCGGTTGAAATATACCATCGCCGTCGCGGGGACGCACGGGAAGACAACGACCACTTCGATGGTGGCGGAGGTCCTGCAGGCGGGAGGCCTCGACCCGACCGTCATTGTCGGTGGACGTTTGAAACGGCTCGACTCGGGAGCCAAGCTCGGCAAAGGAGACTACCTGGTCGCGGAAGCTGATGAGTCCGATGGTTCCTTCTTAAAGCTCTCTCCTGCTCTGGCGATTATCACCAATATCGATAATGACCATCTCGATTACTGGGGGAGTTTCGACCGGATCTGCGATGGATTCGTTCAGTATGCCGGGCGCGTGCCTTTTTATGGCTGCGTGATCGCCTGCCTGGACGATCTGCAGGTCCGTAACCAGCTCCCGCGTCTGACGCGCCGGGTCGTCACTTACGGGATCGAAACGGCCGCGCAGGTGCGCGCGTCGAACGTGCAGATGAACGCCGAAGGGACTTCCTTTGATGTTGCCGTTGAAGGGAAGCGCCTGGGAACGTTGCGGATGCAGGTCCCGGGACGTCACAACGTCTTAAACGCCCTGGCGGCCACCGTCGCCGGCCTAGAATTGGGAATTCCCTTTGAGAAAATTGCAGAAGGACTGGCCGCTTTCGAAGGCGTCGGCCGGCGCATGGAGCTTAAAGGGGAAAAAGACGGCGTTCGCATCATTGATGATTACGGCCATCACCCGACGGAAATTCGCGCCACGCTTTCCGCGCTTCGCGATCGCTACCCGGATAACCGCCTGGTCGTCCTGTTTCAGCCCCACCGGTATTCGCGCACGCAGTCCCTATGGAACGAATTTTCCCAATGCTTCGACCAGGCCGACCGCGTCTATATCCTGGATATCTATCCGGCGGGCGAAGCGCCCATCCCCGGAGTCAGCTCCGATCTGATCCTTGAGCCCTTGAAGAAAACGCACAAAGCGGCCTTTGCCCTTTCCAATCCGGTGGATCCGGGCCGGTTGTCTCAGGATCTGCGGGCCGGAGATATCGTCGTGACCCTCGGCGCCGGAGACGTCTGGAAAGTCGGAGAGCAGTTGCTGGAAACGAATGTCCCTCGCTGACGATCTCCGCTCCGCCTGTCCCGCCGTCCTTCCTCAAGAATCCTTATCGCGTCACACGTCTCTGGCGATCGGCGGCCCGGCGGATTATTACGCCGATGTGACGACGGTAGAAGAGCTGATCGGCCTGCGGCGGCTGGTGGTTCTGCATTCCCTGCCCGTTTTTTTCCTTGGCGCCGGATCAAATCTGCTCGTTTCCGACCGCGGGATACGCGGGCTCGTCATCCATCTGCAGGGAGAATTTCGACGCGTCGAATTTAAGGGAAACGTGATCCAGGTAGGGGCCGCGGCGATGATGCCGACGGTCGCCAGACAGGCGGCGGAGAAGGGGCTGGCGGGAATCGAGTCTCTCGTCGGTGTCCCGGGCACGATCGGCGGCGGACTCGTCATGAACGCCGGGACGCGGGAAGGCTGGCTGGGGAACGTTGTTTCCTCGGTCGATGTTCTGGGCGATTCTCTGAGAGTTGAGACACTGACAGCGGATGATTTCGGATTCGCTTACCGAAAATCGAATCTGGAAGGACGCTGGATTGTCGCGGCTGAGCTCGCTTTGAAATTGGAAGAAACAGCTTCTATAATGAAGCGAATTGAATCGCTTCTCCAGTACCGCACGCGCACTCAGCCTCTTACCACCGCCAACTGTGGTTCGGTTTTCAAAAATCCGCCTGAAGGGCCTGCGGCGCAGTGGATCGAAAAAGCCGGTTATAAAGGCGTTGCCGTGGGGGGAGCCAGAGTTTCTGAGCGGCATGCTAATTTTATCGTCAATGAAAATAAAGCCACGGCGAACGATGTGCGGACTCTGATGGCCCGCATTCAGGAAAAGGTGCTCAAAGAATTTAATGTCCGTCTCGAACCCGAGGTGAAGCTGGTCGGCGAATGGTAAAGGATTTTGAACGCTGGTTCCGCCATCGTCGGATCGCTGTCCTTCTGGGCGGCACCTCCGCGGAACGCCCGATTTCGCTTAAAACCGGCAAGGCCATCTTTCTCTCACTCAAGCGCCAGGGTTTTCATGTTGTTTCCATCGACGCCGCCGGAGCGCTTCCCGAAGCTCTCAAGAAAAACAAAATTGATTTTGCCTATCTGGCCCTCCATGGAACAGGGGGGGAAGACGGCTGCGTCCAGGGGCTCCTGGAATGGCTCAAGATTCCCTACACGGGATCGGGAGTGCTGGCTTCGGCGCTGGCGATGGATAAAGTGGCGAGCAAAAGATTGTTTGAAGCGGCAAGACTGCCAACGGCATCGTGGATTCACATGACCCAAAGAGATGTAGGGGCGCACCGCTGTGCGCCCGCCATGAAATCCCCATCGGCCGGGTTCAATGAAATTGATTTCCATGGATTTCTTCCCATTGGACCTAATGGTCCCCGATTTCGGGCGCACAGCGGTGCGCCCCTACATTTCCCACTGGTTGTCAAACCTGCATCCCAGGGTTCGGCGGTTGGTGTTTCCGTTGTGAAAAAAGCGAAGGATTGGCCGGCCGCCTTGATGAACGCTTTCCGGTATGACAAGACCGTGGTGGTCGAGAAATTTCTTCAAGGGCCGGAAATTACGGTTGGAATTCTGGGCCGCCAGCCGCTTCCGATCATTGAAATTCTGCCGCAGCACCATCGTCCCTTTTATGATTTTCACGCGAAATACGCTCCCGGGGGATCGCGGCACATTCTTCCCGCGCGAATTCCCGCCGCCCAGTCCTTGCGCGTGATGGAGCTGGCCCTGGAGGCCTGCCAGGTCCTCGGAACCCGGGCGGTAGCCCGCGTCGATTTTATTGTCGATCGCCGGCGTGGCCCCTGCCTGCTTGAAGTCAATACCATCCCGGGGATGACGGAAACGTCGCTCCTTCCGGAAGCCGCCCGCGCCGCCGGCATCGATTTCGATACTCTCGTTCTGAAAATCGCGGAGTACTCGGTTGCCCCGTAAGCAACGGAGACAGCATGTGGCTTTGCGCTTCAAACGCCGCGAGCAACTGAAGCACCGTTTGCGTGTGGTCGGGGTTCGCGGGGTTGTTTTGGCGCTGATCGTTGGTTTCGGCGCGGGATTAGTGAGCGGAAGGGATTCATTCGCTTCCCGTTTTATTCGAACACACACCCCTCGGATTGATCTGACTTTACCCCAAACCCTGACCGGCCTGCCGATCCTTTCGGAACTTCCCAAAAATGCCTTCTGGCTCTGGTTCCCGGGCTCAGGCTTCTGGGTTCAGAGACAGATATGCCGGCGGCATCTGGCGGTCCGGGCCATCCGGCTGGAACGGTATTTTGAGTCCAATCGCCTCACGGTGCAGGTGGATCCGCGCGTTCCTTTGGTTTTGTGGAACGGTTGGGGGTTTGATCGAGACGGGGTTCTCTTTCCCGTCACACCGGGGACCTGGAAGGCTCTGCCCCAGGCCGCCTTCCCGGCTTCGGCCAATAAGCGCGATCTCAGCCGCTGGCTGCTCCGGCTTGCCTCGGCGGCCGACTTGTGGCCGCAGGTGGCCGCGGTTCGGGAAGATGCTTCCGATACCATGGAGCTGACGCTCAAGAGCGGCACCGTTGTCACTTGGGGAACGCTTGAAACGGAATCGGTGGCGCGCAAAGCCCCGGTGCTGCTGCGGGTTCTCGACGATGCCCATAAAAATCTCGGCGGAACGTCGCGCGCCGATTTGCGCTTTTTCGAGCAGGGACGCATAATAGTGTTGCCGAAAGGCAAATAGAGGTGTAGGGGCGCACCGCTGTGCGCCCGAAGGGGTCAGGGGAGACTAACGATGGCGAAGACGGACATTATCGCGGGGTTGGATATTGGCAGCGCCCAGGTGGCATGCGTGATCGGGCGTCGTGACGCGCAGACCAGTCAGATTGAAATTTTAAGCGGGGCGAGAAGCGCCTGCCTCGGAGGCTTGAAGGGCGGCGTCGTCATCAACATCAATGAAACGGCCCGCGCCATCACCCGGATCTGCGAAGAAGCCGAAGACGCGGCCAAGGAGATGGTGAAAGACGTCACCATCGCCGTCCGCGGCAACCATCTTCAGACCTTCAACAATCACGGCGCGCTCAACATCGCCCGCACCGATAAGGAAATCACCGCCGATGACGTCGATAAGGCGATCGAAAGCGCCCAGGCCGTGCACCTCTCGGCGGACCGCGAAATCATCCACACGATTCCCCAGGGATTTACACTGGATCGCCAGCAGGGTGTGCCGAACCCCGTCGGCATGGAGGGGTCGCTCCTCGAAGTCGACGTGCACATCGTGACGGCGTCGCGCTCCCACCTCAGCAATATATTCAAGGCCATCAACATGGCGGGTTTTTCAGTGACTGAACCCATCTACGGACTCCTGGCGGCGGGCGAAGTGGTCGTGACCCAGGAAGAACGCGATCTCGGTTCCATCCTGATTGACATCGGGGGGCAGACCACGGATGTCGCCGTGTATTTCGACGGCAGCGTTCATTTTACGGAGAAGCTCCCGATCGGCGCCGACGCGATCACACGCGATCTCGCGTATGGTCTAAGGACGTCGCTTTCCCAGGCGCAGCAGATCAAGGAAAACTATGGGGTCGCGCTCTCCAGTCTTCTCGAGCAGAATGAAGGCGAAGTGAATTTCACGGCGATGGATGGCCGGACCTTCCGCAAGGTCAATCGCCGGATGCTCATCGATATCATTGAGCCGCGCGTGGAAGAAATCTTCACGCTGATTTCCGAAAAACTTCAGGATTCGGGTTATGCCGATCGCGTCGTTCCCGGCGGGGCGGTGCTCACCGGCGGGGGATCTCTCCTGAAGGGAATTGAGCAGGCCTCCGAAAAGATTTTACAGTTGTCCAGCCGGGTCGGGCTGCCGCAAGGGGTGGTCGGAAAAAGCGAAGTGGTCGGCCATCCCAGTTTTGCGACGGCGGTCGGGCTCCTTGCGTTTCCCTTCCGGGGCGACGGGCAATGGGCGAGTTCCACCTCCGCGGCGCGGCGTCGGACCCGTTCGGGCGCGTCCGTGGTCCAGCGGATGAAGGAATGGGTGGAGGAGACTTTTTAATGAGAATTAAACTCGCCGAAGATGTCCGCGAGCAGCCTGCCGTCATCCGCGTTATCGGCGTGGGCGGCGGTGGCGGGAACGCGGTGAACCGCATGATCGAGGCGGGACTTCGCCACGTGGAATTCTGCGCGGCCAACACGGACGCCCAGGCGCTGCGCCGCAGCAAGGCGCCGCTCATGATTCAGCTGGGAGAGCGATTGACCCGCGGCCTCGGCGCGGGCGGAAACCCCAGCATGGGCCGGCAAGCCGCCGAAGAAAGCACGGAAAAAATCAAAGAAGTCCTGTCCGGATCAGACATGGTTTTTGTCACGGCCGGCATGGGCGGTGGAACCGGCACCGGCGGAGCGCCCCTGGTCGCCCGCATCGCGAAAGAGGAATGCAAGGCGCTCACGGTCGGGGTCGTCACCCGTCCTTTTCAGTTTGAGGGCCGCGTAAAATTGGCCCAAGCCGAAAATGGCCTCAAAGAGCTCAAGTCCTACTGTGATACGTTGATCGTGATTCCGAACGACCGTCTGCTGTCAATCGTCGAGCCGACGACGCGCTTTGAGGACGCTTTCCGAATCGCGGATGACGTCCTGCGGCAGGCCGTGCAGGCCATCTCGAATGTCATCACGCATCCGGGCGAGATCAATATGGACTTTGCCAACGTGCGCACGGTGATGACGGGGGCCGGAGAAGCCCTCATGGGAATCGGTGAAGCCCGCGGCGCGGACCGCGCGCTTCGCGCCGCGCAGCTGGCGGTTAAGAACCCGCTCCTCGAGGATATCACGATCGATGGCGCCAAGGGCGTCATCACCAACATCGTGGGGAGCCGCGATATCACTCTGCATGAAGTCGGCGAGGCGATGAATTATATTTACAGCGCCTGCCCCGAGGCGCACGTCTTTTACGGGCACGCTTTTGATGAGACGCTCGAAGACCGCATCCAGATCACGGTCATCGCCACCGGATTTCCCGCCATCCGGGCGACCGGCCTGGCCGGGCGAAAGTCGACGCAGAGCCGCGTCGCCGCACGGCCCGCGGCGGACCGCCGCAACGGCTCGCGCACGGGGACGCTTGCGGCTGCCGGCGAAACCCTCGTGGACGATTCCGAGATCGGCGCCGTCAATAAAAAGACAATCGAAGAGGAGCTGCAGAAACCCGCCTTCCTTCGGTTGCGGCCGAACCGGCTTCATCCCTGACCGCTTAAATCCATTATGGACCTCCGACTCCTGCTCCAGGTGATGGCTGAAAAAAACGCGTCCGATCTGCACCTGCGCTCCAATCGGCCGGCGGTGTTCCGCGTCGACGGCAACTTGACCTACCGGACGCCCGAGCCGATTGCCGCCGAGCAGATCGACCAGTGGGTGAAAAGCATCCTGAATGAAAAACAGATGCGCGTGTTTGAGGAACGGCTCGAATGCGACATGGCGCTTTCCGTGGATGGGCTCGGGCGTTTCCGCGTCAATATCTATCGCCAGCGCAATGTGGTGAACATGGCGTTCCGCGTCGTTCCGAGCCGGATCCCGACGTTCGATCAGCTGAAGCTTCCAGCCGTTATCCGCAAAATCGCCGATGAGCCGCGCGGGCTGGTCCTGGTGACGGGAACGACCGGCAGCGGAAAATCGACGACCCTGGCGTCCATGCTCGATTACATCAACTCCACGCGCAGCCGCCATATCATCACGGTCGAAGACCCGATCGAATATCTTCACCAGGACAAGCAGTCGATCCTTTCTCAGCGCGAACTTCTGGCGGACACCCTCAGCTATCCGGAGGCGCTCAAGCATGCCGTCCGTCAGGACCCTGATGTTATTCTGCTGGGTGAAATGCGCGATCTGGAAACAATGAGCGCCGCCTTGACCGCCGCTCAAACGGGGCACCTCGTGCTTTCCACTATTCATACGATCGACGCGGTTCAGACCGTCAACCGGATTATCGATGTCTTCCCGCCGCACCAGCAGAACCAGATCCGTTTCCAGCTGGGGGATACGCTTCGTGGAGTCGTTTCCCAGCGCCTCCTCCCGCATGCCAGCGGCGTCGGACGTGTCCCGGCCGTTGAAGTCATGGTGGTCACTCCGATCATCCGGAAATATATTCTGGAGAACGCCCTGGGGGAAATCAGCAATGTGATGAAGCAGGGCAGCTATTACGGCATGCAGACGTTCCATCAGGCGCTGATCGGCCTCATTCAGAAACGGGAAATCAGCCTCGAGACGGCGCTGGAAGCCTCCTCCAACCCCGAAGAAATCATGATGGCCATCCGTGGAGTGCAGACCGGTTCCGAAAACAGCGGAAGCTTCTACCAGCAGACTTGACGGTCGGTGCCCCCACCTCTCCCGCCGCACTTTTTCGGGCAACAGGCCCCGAAAAAGTTGATCTCCTTTCTTTTACCACGGGGATCCGCGAGGGGAACGCCCGCGCGGCGGGGGTTCTTGCGCGATTTCTCAAGGCCCTGCATTGCCGGACCCATGCGGCTCGCGCCGAGCAGGTTCATGGGGTCCGAATCAAGATGGTCCCGAAACTTTCCAGAGAGACGGTGTACCGCGGCGTTGACGGGTTTCTCACGGCGGAGCCCGGCCAGCCGCTGGCTATCTTCACCGCGGATTGCGTCCCCGTTTTTCTGAGCGCCGGGCGCTCCGGCGCCATCGGACTCTTGCACGCCGGCTGGCGCGGGGTCCATGGGCACATCCTGGGCCGTGCCGTACGTCTCATGCGGCGGCGATGGAAGATCGCGCCCTCCGGGATCAGGGCCTGGAGCGGGCCATCGATCGGCCCCTGCTGCTTTGAAGTCCAATGGGATGTCGCGCGTCATTTTCCGTCCACCCGACAGCGGCAGGGCGCCGCCTGGCGGGTGGATCTGGAGGGAGAGCTTCGACTTCAGGCCGCAGGGCTCGGAATCCGGTGGGCGAGCAAAAACCCCTCCCATCGATGTACAATGCATGGGTCTCGCCACTTTTCTTACCGGCGCGACAGGACGGACAAGCGTCAGGTATCTGTCCATGTGATTCGGGAAAAGCCATGAATTCACTCAAAAAACTGCGCACCCATATTGACCGCATTGATTATTCGCTTCTGGAGCTTTTGACCCGGCGCGCGAGGCTCGTCAAGCACATCGGCTCCATTAAGGAAAAAAAGGGACAGTCGATTTTCGCTCCCGCGCGCGAGCGGGAGCTCCTGGCCGACTTGAAATCCAGGAATCACGGTCCTCTGTCGGATGAGGCCGTGGAGAATCTGTTTCGTGAAGTCGTGCATGCCTGTCGTCACCTCCAGAAAAAGTTCACCGTCGCCTATTTCGGGCCGGAGGCGTCTTACACGCATGCCGCCGCGCTCAAATGTTTCGGGCGCAGCGCGGCTCTTTCGCCGATGCGCACCATCTCCGAAGTGTTCGCGGAAGTCGACAAAGGCCGGGCGGATTTCGGCGTCGTCCCCATCGAAAATTCGACGGGCGGCGGCGTGTATCACACGCTGGACATGTTCGTGGATTCGTCTTTGTCCATCTGCGCGGAGCTGGAGCTCCCGGTGCATCATTATCTTCTGGGGCGTTCCATCCGCTCCGTCGACAAAGTGAAAACGCTGTTTTCGCACTACCAGGCCCTGTCCCAGTGCCGCCACTGGGTGGATACGCATCTTCCCAACGCCCGTATTGTGGAATCGACGTCGACTTCGGAAGCGGCGAAACAGGCCGCGCGCCTCCCCGGGGCGGCCGCGATCTCTTCGCGCCTGGCGGCGGAACAGTACGGCCTGGGCATCCTCGCCTCGCGAATCGAGGACTCGTCCCAGAACTCTACGCGTTTTCTGGTGATCGGGACGACCGAGCCGGAACGCACCGGCCGCGATAAAACGTCCATCTTGTTTTCGATCAAGGATCGGCCCGGCGCGCTTTACCATATGCTCCTTCCGTTCAAGAAACAGCGGCTGAATCTCACCAAGATCGAATCCCGCCCGACGCGCCAGCGCGCCTGGGAGTACATTTTCTTTGTGGATTTTATCGGCCATCGGGCGGATGCGCGCGTGCAGAAGGCCCTGGCGCAGCTGGAACGTTCCTGTGTGTTCCTGAAAATCCTCGGCTCCTATCCCCGCAGCGAATAAACATGGATCCCCGGAAGCTCATCCGTCCTCAAGTCAGAGGGTTTCAACCATATTTGCCCGGTCGTTCCATCGAGAGCGTGCAGCGGGAGCTGGGCTTGAAGCAGATCATCAAGCTGGCGTCGAATGAGAATCCGCTCGGGCCGTCGGCCAGGGCGGTGACGGCCATTCGGAAAGCGGGGAAAAAGCTGTTCCTTTACCCTGACGGGGCCAGCACCTCCCTTCGCGCCGCGATCGCCCTGAAATATGATGTTACGGCGGATCGCGTCATCATCGGTGCCGGGTCCGATGAGCTCATTGAGCTCCTCGGAAAAACCTTTTTGAATCCGGGCGATTCCATCGTGGTCTCGGATCACGCTTTTATTCGCTACAGGATGGCGGGGGAGTTGATGGGCGCCGAGGTTATCCGCGTTCCGATGCGCCACTATACGCATGATCTCCTGGCGATGGCGGCCGCCATCCGTGACGATACGAAATTGGTGTTTATCGCCAATCCGAACAATCCGACGGGAACGTACAACTCCAGCCGTGAACTGGCCGGGCTCTTAAGTCAAGTCAGGAAGCTGAACGCGCGACGGCCCCAGCCGGTTCTGGTGGTGGCAGACGAGGCTTATTACGACTATGCGGTGGCTTTTCAGCGTGATTATCCGGACTCGCTCAAGCTCCAGAAGGATTTTCCGTTTCTGGTGACGCTTCGCACCTTTTCAAAAGCGTACGCGCTGGCAGGGTTGAGGGTTGGCTATGGGATCTCCGACCCGGAGATCATCGCCGCTCTGGACCGCGTTCGACCGCCGTTTAACGTCAGTGCTCTCGGCCAGGTCGGGGCCGAAGCGAGCCTCGGTGATGGCGCGCAGACGAAAAGGGCCGTCCAGCTTGTGGCTTCGGAACGTAAGAAAGTGCTCTCGGGCCTGTCCAAATTGGGGATTCCCGTCGTGCCGTCCGCGGGCAACTTTGCCCTTCTCGACATGTCTCCCCGCAGAGGCGCGGACGTGTTCGAGTCGCTGATGAATCGTGGTATCATTGTGCGCTCCATGGACGAATACGGGTTTCCGAACCATATCCGGGTCACGTACGGGTTGCCCGGGGAAAATCAGCTATTTCTGAAGGCGTTGAAGGAGGTTGTCAAACAATGATCCTTACATTAAAAGTGGATGCGACCAAGCCGCAGATCGATTCTATCCTTAAGAAGATCAAGGAACTTGGGTTCACGCCGCACACAACGCATGGAAAAGAGCTGACGGTGATCGGCGTGATCGGTGAAAACGCCATTCTCACCCGGGACATTTTCGAGGCGATGGAAGGGGTGGAGGTCGTCGCCCCGATTTCCAAGCCCTATAAGCTGGTCAGCCGCGAGTTTAAAAAAGAAAATACGGTGATTGATGTCGGTCACGGGGTCTTGATTGGCGGCGAGCACGTGATTGTGATGGCCGGACCCTGTTCCGTGGATACGAAAGAACGCTTGATGCTCACCGCCGAGGCCGTGAAGGCGGCCGGGGCGCGGATCTTGCGCGGCGGCGCCTTCAAACCGCGAACGTCGCCTTATGCTTTTCAGGGGCATGGGGAAAAAGCCCTGCGTTTCCTGGCGGACGCGCGCAAACAGACCGGGCTGCCGGTCGTGACCGAAGTGATGAACGTGAATGACGTGAAGCTGGTGGAAGAATACGCCGATATTATCCAGGTCGGCGCCCGGAACGTTCAGAATTTCGACCTTTTGAAAGCGGTCGGGAAAACCAAGAGGCCCGTGCTTCTTAAGCGCGGGATGTCGACCACGATTCAGGAATGGCTCTTGAGCGCGGAGTACGTGATGTCCAACGGCAATTACAATGTCATCCTGTGCGAGCGCGGCATCCGCACCTTCGAGACGTCCACCCGTTTCACCATGGATTTGAACGCGGTCCCGGTGTTGCGCCACTTGACGCATCTTCCGATCATCGTAGATCCTTCACACGGTGTCGGTATCCGCGAGTATATCCCCGCGCTGGCGAAAGCGGCTGTGGCGGTGGGGGCTGATGGATTGATTCTGGAAGTGCACCCGAAACCCGAAGAAGCGCTTTCCGATGGTCCGCAGTCACTCCTGCCGGAGCAGTTCGCCAGGTTGATGGGAGAGCTGCGCGCTGTGGCTCTTGCCGTGGGCCGATCTCTTTAAGTTTCGGAAACTTTTATCCTTGTTTTATCGCATTGAAATTAAATTTGCGCAACTTGACACTCCGTTTCCGAATTTGATTACATTGCATTGGCAACGCTGTTTACTTTGCCTTGGGCAATAAGCCTCAAGTTGTTAGCTTCCGCATGAATAGGAATGCCGATGACCAACAGCAGCAACCATCATCCTGAGCAGGATATCGAGAAGGGAAAATTTGAGATCAGCGCGGCGGAATTTTCCGTCGACGCCGGTTCTCCGCTCCCCGAAGGATACGGTGACAATCGGCTGGTGTTGATGACGCGCGACCCGTTCTGGTTTTTTGCTTATTGGGAGATCACGCATGAGCGCGCCGAACAGATCCGCGCCGCTCACGGGCGCGACAGCTGGGATCGCGCCACCCTGGTCCTTCGCGTTTACGATCTTGGCGAGTCGGCGCACACGCCTGCGGATTCTTCTCCCTATTTTGATGTGGATGTCCACAAATTTGCCCGCCAATGGTACGTGCAGGTGCCCTATTCCGGCCACGGTTATGTGGCCGATCTGGGCCTGCGCTGGCCCGATGGAAAATTCGTTTCCCTCTTCCGTTCCAATGTCATCCGTATGCCGTCCGGTCGGGTCTCCGATCAAATCGACAGCCAGTGGATGTCGGTGGGTCTGGTGACCGAACAGCGGGCCTGGGAAGATATGGCGCGCGTGGCCATCGCGGCCGGAAGCTCCAAGGGCGCCTCCGGTTCAGGGGAAGCGGGAAGCGCGATGGCGCTCCGCTGGGAATTTTTGCGCTCGGTCTTTTCCGGGTCCATCCCTCATGGTCCGAGTTCCTGGCCCAGTTCGAAACAGTTCATTAATTCCGGAACGAACCTCGAGGAGCCCAAGCGATGAGCGAAAAGGGCTATCTTGCGCTTGTTCTGCACGCCCATCTGCCCTTTGTCCGACACCCGGAATACGACGATTTTCTGGAAGAAGACTGGTACTTCGAGGCCCTGACCGAAACTTACCTCCCGCTTCTCGACATGATGACGCGCCTGGTGACCGAAAAGGTCAGTTTCCGGCTGACGATGTCGCTCACACCGCCTTTGTGCGCGATGATGTCGGATCCGCTTCTGCAGTCCCGTTACCGCCGCTATCTCTACAAGCTGGTCGAACTCGCCGAACGGGAAGTGCACCGGACGAAGGACAACCCGGCATACCTCAGTTCCGTCAAGATGTATCTCCGGAAGCTCACCCGCTGCCGGCAGATGTACGACGATTGGTACCGCGGCAATGTCCTGAACGCCTTCCGGCAACTGCAGGACCAGGGAGTTCTGGAAATTATTACCTGCGCTGCGACACATGGGTATCTCCCGCTCATGATCCACCGCCAGGCGGCGCGCGCCCAGATCCGGGTGGCGGTCGACGACTACCAGCGTCATTTCGGACGGCGACCCCGCGGCACGTGGCTGGCCGAGTGCGCCTACAACCCCGGAGATGATGCGCTGCTGCAGGAACAGGGAATCCGATACTTTTTCACGGAGGCGCACGGCCTTCTCTATGGAAAGCCGCGCCCCAAGTATGGCGTGTATGCTCCGGTGTACTGCCCCTCCGGTGTCGCCACTTTCGGCCGCGACATGGAATCGGCGCATCAGGTCTGGTCCGGCGATACCGGATACCCGGGAGATCCGCGCTACCGCGAATTTTACCGCGATGTCGGGTATGACCTGGATTATGAATATGTGAAGCCTTATCTGCATTCGGATGGCGTCCGCCGGAATATCGGGCTCAAGTACTACAAGATTACCGGCCGGGTGCCTCTGCATGCGAAGGAACCTTATAATCCGCAGGAAGCGCGTGAAATCGCGGCCAACCACGCCGGGAACTTCATGTTCAACCGCCAGAAGCAGGCGGAACATCTGGCCGGGCTTCTGCAGAAAAAGCCGCTCATCGTGTCCATGTACGACGCGGAGCTGTTCGGCCACTGGTGGTATGAAGGGCCTGATTTCCTCGAATTTTTCTTCCGCAAAGTGCATTTTGACCAGAAAGACCTGCGCTTGGTCACCCCGAGTGAATATCTCGCGGAAAACCCGAACAACCAGGTCATCCAGCCGGAAATGTCCTCGTGGGGGGACAAAGGGTATCATGAAGTCTGGCTCAACGGCGCCAACGATTGGGTTTATCGGCACCTGCACAAGGCGGCTGAACTCATGATCGAACTGGCTGAGCAGAACCCGAGCGCCAATGGCCTCCGTGAGAGGGCTCTGAATCAGGCCGCGCGCGAACTTTACCTCGCCCAATCTTCCGACTGGGCCTTTTTAATGACTGTGGGAACGGCGACGTCCTATGCCCAGAAACGCACCCGCGACCACCTGCACCGTTTTCTGTCTCTCAACGAGCAGATACGCCGGGGAGCCATCGATGAGATGTTCCTCGGAGAGATCGAGCGCCGGGATACTATTTTCCCGAACCTCGATTACCGGGTGTTTCGCAACACCCAGCAGCGCGATATGGTGACGGTAGTATAATAGGATCCGGACCTAAACAATCCCAGAGGAGGATACCATGGCATTTACGAATGAGATTTTGTCGGGAAACGGAGAATCAACGGCGCAGTCCATGAAGCGGAAGTCGAAGAAATCAGCCTCTGCGGTTCGCGACCAGGTGACGGCGGCCGCCAAACGGTTTGTCGGTCGCTCGACAGAACCCGTGGAAACCCTTTTTACTCAGGACCCCAATCCCTTCAAGCAGCCGGTAGCGCCTTATATCTGGATTGATTTCCCGACCCAAAGCGAGACTCTCCGCAGCCCCGCCTACAACGTGCGGCTGGGCGTTGGCGGCGCCGACCTGGTTGAAATTTCCATCGATAAAAGCCCGTGGCTTCCTTGCCGGTTGACTTCCGGGTACTGGTGGTATGACTGGACCAATATCGCTCCCGGCAAGCATACCCTTGTGGCGCGCATGCGGACGTCCGATAATCGGTGGTACAAAACCCCTCCGCGAGCGTGCAACCGCCGTTCTGAATGACGTCAGCTGACATCCGCTCGGCGTTCCTCAAATTCTTTGAGGGACAGGGCCATAAAGTTGTCGCGTCGGACTCTCTGATTCCGTCCACCGACCCCACGCTCCTTTTCACGAGCGCGGGGATGGTGCAGTTCAAGCCGAATTTCCAGAACCCGTCGACCAGTCCCTTCCATCGCGCGGCCTCCTGCCAGAAATGTTTGCGTACCTCGGACATCGAGCGTGTTGGAACGACGCTGCGGCATCTGACATTCTTCGAAATGCTGGGGAATTTCTCGTTCGGCGATTACTTCAAGAAGGAGTCCATCGCCTGGGGCTGGGAATTTCTCACCAAAACCATGGGGCTTCCCGGCGGCCGGTTTGTCGTGTCAGTCCACAAGAGCGATGACGAGGCTTTCGGGATCTGGGAGAAGCTCGTTGCCAAAGACCGTATTTATCGGTTAGACGACGATACGAATTTCTGGACCATGGGTCCCACGGGTCCCTGCGGTCCTTGTTCCGAAATTCTTTGGGACCGGGGGAAGGAGTGGAGTTGCGGGAAGCCGACCTGCAGCCCCGCCTGTGATTGCGACCGCTATCTGGAAGTCTGGAACCACGTCTTTACCCAGTTTGACCGGTCAGCGGATGGGAAGCTGAATCCGCTCCCGCGCAAAAACATCGACACCGGCATGGGTCTGGAACGGCTGAGCCTGCTCATTCAGGGGGGGGAGAGCCCTTTTGATCTGGATACCTTCCAATCCATTTTCGAGACGCTGGAGACGATCGGCGGCAAAAGTATCGTGAAGGAACTCAAGCGCTCCAAGGATACCTCCAACCGGATGTTCGCCGGCTACCGGCGTATCGCCGATCACGCGCGCGCCGTGACTTTCATGGTGAACGACGGCATATTGCCCTCCAACGAGGGCCGGGGCTATGTCCTGCGACGGCTTCTGCGCCAGGCGGTCCGCGCCGGCAAAACGGTCGGAATCGATCGTCCCTTTCTTTTCCAGTTAACGGGGACCGTGGTGGAAACGATGAAATCCGCCTATCCGGATCTTCTCCAGCGCCGGGAAACGATCGCTTCCGTCGTCAAAATTGAGGAAGAGAAATTTCTGGAGACGCTCGATGTGGGGACGCGCCGGCTCGACGATCTGATTACCGCTGCCCGATCTCAAAAAGTGATGACGCTCCCGGGCAAAGATATCTTCCAGCTTTATGACACGTACGGGTTTCCTTTTGAGCTGACGCGGGAGATGGTTGAGGGTCAAGGATTCAAAGTGGATGAAGACGCCTTTAAAAAAGCCCAGGCCCAGGCCGTGGAGCTGGCGCGATCGGCCTGGAAGGGTTCCGGCGCGCAGGACGTGGACCGCTATCGCCAGTGGAAAGAGAAACTGACCGCGACCGGTTCGTCGTTCCAGGGCTACTGGCATCTCGATATCGATGCCAGGGTTCTGGGCCCCCTCTACCGCAAGACCCCGGCCGGGTGGGTGGATCAACTGAACGAAGGGGAAGAAGGCGAAGTGATCCTGGACCAGACGACATTTTACCCCGAAGGCGGCGGCCAGGTGGGGGATTCCGGCACGCTGGAGGCCGGCGACCTGAAGGCGATCGTTCAGGATACCCAGACACCCGTCGAAGGGCTGATCGTCCATGAGGTCAGAGTCGAGCGCGGGATTTTGAAAGCCGGGGCCCAGGTCGCCGCGCGCGTCGATCGGGAAAAGCGGGAAGCCATCCGCCGCCACCATACGGCGACGCATTTGCTGCATAAAGCGCTCCGGGAAGTTCTCGGGCCGCATGTCACCCAGGCCGGATCGCTGGTGGCGCCGGACAAGCTGCGTTTCGACTTTAACCATAACGCGCCTCTGACGCGTGAAGAGCGGGAGCGCGTGGAAGATATCGTGAACCGGCAGATCTGGAACAATATCCCGATCCACGAATGCCACATGACGAAGGATGAGGCCCATCAGATCGGCGCGACCATGCTCTTCGGCGAAAAGTATGGAGAAAACGTCCGGGCCATCATGGTCTCCAAGTACGACTGCAAGCAGCCGAAGGAAGCCTGGAGCCTGGAGCTCTGCGGCGGGACGCATGTCGACGAGACCGGCCAGATCGGGCTTTTTAAGATTGTGAGCCAGGCGGCGGTCTCCGCGGGCGTGAGGCGTCTGGAGGCTGTTTCGGGCGCCGCGGCGCTTCAGAGTGTCCGCCGCATGGAATATCAGCTTCAGCTCGCGTCGGAAACGCTCAAGACGACCCCGGACGATTTGTCCCAGCGTTTGGAGAAGATGGTCGCTCAGGAAAAACAATTGGAGAAAGAGATCTCGGCGATGAAGTCGCACGCGCTTCGCGGCCAGTTTGATGATATGGCCAAAAACGCTATTTCGGTCGGAGGGGTGTCGGTCGTGATACACCGGTTGGACGGCGTGGAAGATAAGCAGCTCCGGGAAGTCGCTGACCGGCTACGCGACAAGGACGCGGCGGGCGCGGTGGTCCTGGCCTCCGTTCTGGGAGACAAGGTGAGCTTCGTGGTGTCCATCCAGAAAGCGTTGGCCGAGCGCGGGTGGAATGCCGGACATGTCGCCAGAGAATTCGCCGCGCTGATTCAAGGCTCCGGCGGCGGACGGCCGGATTTCGCGCAGGGCGGCGGCAAAGATGTGGCCGCGCTGGATAAAGCCCTTGCCAGCGTGGAAACGATTTTGAAGCACCTGGTTGTCAAAGCGCCGCATAAATAGTTTTTGCGCCCTTCGATCAACGGATAGGTCGACAGCCTCCGAAGCTGTAGATACAGGTTCGATTCCTGTAGGGCGCACCATTTTTTGAACTTTAAGCTAGAATACCCTCTGTACTGATATGAAACAAAGAACCCTCCTGCAGAAAATCCTCATCGGCCTGGTAGTCTTTATTCTTCTCGGATCGTGGTGGGATCATCATCAGGAGGCGCGCCGGCGCCACAAGGGAGCGCTCGCCATCGTCCATGTGTCCGGGCCAATTCACATGGACGAATCGGGCCCCAGCTGGGGAAATCCTGATGCGGAAGACATCGCCCGGCGGCTGCATAAGCTGTCTGAGGATGGGGACGTGAAAGCGATCCTCCTGCGGATTAATTCTCCCGGCGGAACGGTCGGCGCCGTGCAGGAAATCAGCCGGGAGATGGCGCGCTGCCGTGAAAAAGGCAAGATCATCGTGGCTTCTCTCGGAGATGTCGCGGCCTCCGGAGGCTATTATCTCGCGGCGGGCTCCGACCGGATTGTGGCCAATCCCGGAACCATCACCGGCAGCATCGGGGTCATCCTCGAATTCGGGAATTTAGAGGGTCTTTTCCAGAAAGTCGGGCTCAAACTGCAGGTGATCAAAAGCGGCATTCACAAGGACATCGGGTCCCCGGCACGGGCTCTCACCCCCGAAGAAAAAGCCATGCTTCAGGAATCGATTGACGATGCCTATGCCCAGTTTTTTGACGCTGTCCGCCTGGGTCGCCGGATGGATCCTGAGAAATTGTCGGGTCTGGCCGACGGTCGGATTTTTACCGGACGGCAGGCCTTACAGGCCAGTCTGGTGGATGAGATCGGGGACGAGGAAGACGCCATTCAAACCGCGATCAAGCTGGCCAAGCTTCCCGCGAAACCTTTTATCGTGTCAGACGAGCGGCATTCTTTCTCGGCCCTGATGGAGCGGGTCAGCGCGGAAATGACCCGGCGGCCGCTGGCGTCACTTCAAGAGGTGGTTTCCGGAACGAGCGTGGAGTATCGATGGCGACTGTAATTATTCCAGTCCTTCTTTGCTTGTTCCTTGGCCCCGGGGTGGGGCAACTCTATAACAAAGAGTACAAGAAGGGTGTCCTCCTGATTCTCTTCAGCGCCCTGGTTCTGGCGTGGGCGGTTTTCTGGTATTACCACGCCATTCAGCCGTTCTTGCCGGCGGACATGACCGCCATTGATCCTCAGGCGATAGCTGACCTGCTTAAAAACGCCATGCAGCAGGTGAGCGCGAAAGGCGCGGGCATTCTTTTCATTTTCAAGGCGGTTTTGACTCTCGTATGGCTGTACGCGGCGGTGGATGCCTATCGGGTGGCGGACAAGAAACGGAAAACAACGAATGGGAGGCCGTAAATGGTTACAGGACTGGTGCTGATCAGGCTGGCGACGGGGCGGGAAAAATTGACGATGTCCAAGCTGAAGGAAATTAAAGGCGTTTCGCATCTTTCGGCGGTGTTCGGGCGCTGGGATCTCGTGGCCGATATCGAAGCCCAGGATCTCGGTATGATGACCAATGTGGTGGTGGGGAAAATACGTGCCGTTCCGGGCGTCTACTCAACCGAGACACTCGTCACAACTTCCATTTGAGTCGTCATCCCCGAATGCCTCTGTCGGGGATCCATGGATCCCCCGCCAGCATCCGCGGGGGATGACGTCGGTAGGATGTTCTCTCCCCTTCGTAACGTTACGTCCCACCGGTTGCCCAACGGCCTGCGCGTTCTTCTCCGTGAAGATCACAGCTGGCCGTTCGTCTCTGTGCAGTCCTGGGTGAATGTCGGTTCGACTCATGAAGCCGAATCGGAGGCCGGGCTCGCCCACGTACTTGAGCACATGGTGTTCAAGGGAACCGCCCGCCATAAAGCCGCGGAGATTTCGCGGTGGGTGGAGGCCCAGGGCGGCGCGCTGAACGCCGAGACTTCCAAAGAATACACGCATTACTATATCGACCTGCCGTCCGCGGGGGCGCAACGGGCCGTCCATCTGATGGCGGAACTGCTTTGCCGGGCCTCCATTGATGCCGGAGAATGGCGGCGGGAATGTCCGGTCATCCTGGAGGAAATGAAGCGGCGGCACGATGACGCGGAGACGATGGCCTGGGAACTTCTCCAGCAGGCCATCTACGCGGATTCCGCTCACGCGCGCCCGGTGATCGGCACGCCCGAAACGGTCTCCTCTTTTTCTCCAGAAACAGTGCAGCGCTTCTACAGAACCCATTACACGACGGCGAATACGCTGGTTGTTCTCGCGGGGGATTTCCAAAGCCGGGAAGCGCTTCGCTGGATCACGCGGGAGTTTTCGTCGATGCCGCGGACAGCCTCGCGCGAAGACCGCTTCCCTGCGGCGATTCATCCCCAGCTTCTGCAGATGCGCCTCCGGAAGCCCGTGCGGCAGGCTTACGCGGTTTTTGGCGTATCGACACCCTCGGCGATCGATCCGGACCAGGAAGCGCTGGATCTTCTGGCGATTCTCCTCGGCGATGGGCGTAATGCGCGCCTGGTTCATACGCTCCGCGAAGAACAGAAAATCGTCTGGTCTGTCGGCGCTTCGAACATCACGCAGGAAGGCCCCGGCATCTTCGCGGTTTTCGCGGAATATGACGCGCCCAAAGCCGCGCAGGTGGCGGCCGGCGTGCGCGCGGTCCTGCGCAATCTGAAAACCCACCCTCCCGCGGATGAAGAAATCCGCCGGGCCAAAAACATGATGCAGACGTCCTGGCTGCAGGGCTATGAAACCTTTCACAACCAGGCCTCCACCCTGGGGGCTTATGCTCTGGAAAACCATCTTGGCCGATTGAGAAGCTATCTGCCGAAGATCCTTTCGATCAGCCGCCGGGACCTGCGGCGCGTGATCGATCGTTATTTGATTGAAGATCTCGCCTGCGCGGTGGTTGAACCATGAGTGCTTTCGAATCCTGGCGGCTGGAAAACGGACTCCGGGTCCTCTATCAGCGTGACTCCGCTTTTCCCCTGACCTGCGCCACCCTCCTCTTCGGGGTGGGAAGCCGGTTTGAAATGCCGGATCAGGCCGGATTGTGCAGCATGACCCTGGATCTTCTCATGCAGGGGACTCGCCATCGGACGGCCAGGGAATTGGCTTCCGTCATGGAGTCCGTCGGGGCCTCGATGGGCACGCAGGTCCATGAAGATTACGCGGAAATGGGTTTTGTGGTTCCGTCAACAGAACTGGACCGGGCGTTCGGCGTCATGGCGGAGGTTCTCAAAGAGCCCGTCTTCCCTCGGGGAGAGATCATCAAGGAAAAAGCCCACGTTCTGGCGGGTCTCTCCAGCCGGAAAGACGCCATATTCGATGTGGCGTATGACTCTTTGAACAACGCGCTCTATGGGAAACATCCCTATGGCAGGCCTCTCGAAGGCCATCCAGGCACGGTAAGGTCCTTCAAACGCGCCGACTTCCAGCGCTGGCACCAGAAAAGGTTCCGGCCGGAACAGGCGGTCCTCGCGTTCACCGGTTCCCTGAGCGCCAGCGAGGTGGCGCGCCGGTTGCAGAAGACGCTCGGGACGTGGCGTGCGGCAGGTGGGATAAGCGCCGTCATGCCGGCGAAAGCCGGCACCCAGTCCATTTTCTGGGCCCCGTCCCATTCCTTTCAGGATATAGGAAGGGACAGTCCCCTGTTGGGGACGGCTTCCGCCGGGGTGACGTCTGGATCGACGGCGAAAGATTTGACGATTCATTCCAATTTCGAACAAGCCTATTTGATGGTTGGATATCCAGCCCCTTGCGCGACCGATCCGGACCACATTCCGCTGAAGGTCCTCAATACGATCCTGGGAGGGGGAATGAGTTCGCGGTTGTTCGCGACGCTGCGCGAAGAATCCGGCCTCGCCTATGAGGTGTCATCGTTTTATCCGACGCGGTTGGATGTCAGCCAGTGGGTTATCTATCTGGGACTGCCGAAGGAAAAGCTGGAAACGGCCTCCCGCCAGCTGGAAAAATTGCTCCACCAGCTGGCGGATCGCGGTCCCACGTCCGACGAAGTGAAACAGGCCAGGGCGATGATCCGCGGAGCTTTCCTGATGGACCGGCAAAGCCATCGCCGGCAGGCCTGGTACGCGGCCTGGTGGGAACTCCTCGGCCGAGGTCCCGGCTACGGCGAAGAATTTCTACGTGCGGTGGATGCGGTCACGCCGGTACAGCTTCACCGGCTGATGCAGAAGATCCTCAAACAACCGAGAGTGACGGTTCGGGTGATTCCGAAATGATTGTTTATCCGCCGTCATTCCCCGCGGTCACTGGCGGGGAAACCATACACCACAAACATGAATGGATCCCCCACCAGTGGCTGTGGGGGATGACGATCATAGTAATGGTCAGTCAAATATATGGAGGGTTTCTCCAGGCGGCCGACTACGGCGACGCCTACGTGGATTCTTCGATCGGCGATGCCAGCATCCTGAATCCCGTCCTCATGTCCGACTCCGCGTCCAACGATATCTGCGGCCTGGTGTTCAACGGGCTGGTGAAATACGACAAAAATATCCGGATGGTTGGAGATCTGGCGGAATCCTGGGAAGTGTCCCGAGGTGGTCTTGTCATCACGTTCCACCTGCGCAAGGGCGTGCGGTGGCATGACGGTCGGCCGTTTACGTCCGATGATGTCCTGTTCACGTATCAGAAGCTCAGAGATCCAAAGGTGCACACGCCCTACGCGAGCGATTTTGACGACGTCGAATCAGTCCAGACGCCGGATCCCTGGACGGTCCGGGTCACCTATCGCAAAGTCTTCGCGCCAGGGCTGGCCTCCTGGGGGATGGGAATCATTCCGAGGCATGTTTATGAAGCCTCACCCCGGGCTGACGCCGGCCCTCTCCCTAAGGGAGAGGGCGCCGCAAGGCCGGGTGAGGCAAAGTATGACTTCAACACTCACCCCGCCAACCGTGCGCCCGTCGGGACTGGCCCCTATCGCTTCAAGGAATGGAAAACCGACCAGTACATCCTTCTCGAGGCGAACCCGGATTATTTTGAAGGGCGGCCGTTTATCCAGCGCTACGTATACCGGATTATTCCCGACTCCTCCGTCGAATTTCTGGAAATGCGCAACCAGACGATCGATTCCATCTCGTTAACTCCGGATCAATTTAAAGCCTATGACTCCATCTTTGAGCATCATCAGCGATTTCGGTACCCCTCCTTCAAGTACGTGTATTTTGGCTTTAATCTTAAAAATCCGTTGTTTAAAGATCTGCGCGTGCGCCAGGCGCTCGCGTATGCGATTGATCGTCAAAGCATGGTCCAGGGAATCGTCCTGGGTTTGGGTCAGCCGATCACCGGGCCTTTTCCGGTAACGTCCTGGGCGTATAATCCGGCCGTCGAACCCGTACCGTACGATCCTGTTCGGGCCCAGGCATTATTCGCTGAATCCGGATGGGACAAAGACACTTCAGGCCGATTAGTAAAGGACGGTAAGCCCTTTACGTTCACGCTCATGACCAATCAGGGGAACAAGGTGCGCGAGCTGTGCGCCGAGGTCATTCAGCAGCAGCTCAAGAAAGTCGGAATCGACGTGACGATCCGGATTGTCGAATGGTCGACCTTGATTCACCAGTACATCGACAAAAAGGATTTTGAAGCCATTGTGATGGGCTGGCAACTCGGGCGCGATCCCGATAACTACATGATGTGGCATTCGTCCCAGCAGAAAGAGGGGCAGTATAATTTCTGCGGGTATGAAAATCCTCGCGTGGACCGCTGGCTCGTCGATGCGCGTGAGACTTTTGATGTCGCGAAGAGGAAGGCGCTGTACCATCAAATCCACGCCCGGATCGCGGCGGACCTTCCTTATATATTCCTGTATTGTCCCGACGAGCTGGTCGCCATTCATAAACGCTTTCGCGGACCGGAAGTGGCTCCTCTTGGCCTGGCCTGGAATTTCCGGGAGTGGTGGGTACCGAAAGATGAACAGAAGTATAAAACGGTGATGACTCCATGACCACCCTCATCCCTAGCCCTTCTCCCTTAAGTAGGGAGAAGGGAATTATTCCTTGGGACTTGCTCCCCTCTCCATACTTAAGGGAGAGGGGACGGGGGTGAGGGTGATATGACGGCCTATCTTCTCCGTCGCCTGATTCATCTGATACCGACTCTTGTCGGTATTTCGATCATCAGTTTCTTCTTAATTCAGCTTTCGCCGGGAGGGCCCATTGACCAGATGGCTGATCTCAACCCCCATGTGACCCCGGAAGTGAAAGCCCGCATTAAGAAAGACATGGGACTGGACCAGCCGATTGTCATCCAGTATGGACGCTGGCTGAAGCGAATCGCTTTCTTTGACTTCGGGATCTCCTTGAACGACAATCGACCGGTCATCCGAAAAATTGCCGAGCGTCTGCCGGCCACCCTGCTGTTGAATATCCTGTCGATCGGGCTGATGCTGCTCCTGGCCATCCCGATTGGTTTTTTTGCGGCGATCAGACCGCGGTCCTGGTTCGACCGCCTCACAACGATCTTTGTTTTTTTCGGATTTTCCGTCCCGACCTATGCCGTCGCTCTATTGGTGATGATTGTCTTCGGTCTGAGGCTGGGTTGGCTGCCGATTTCAGGGCTTTCATCCTTGAGCTGGGCTCCGGTGCCCCTGTGGATGAAAATATGGGATGTGGCCAGGCATCTTCTGCTTCCGACCCTGGTGCTGGGGCTGACTTCACTGGCCGGCCTTTCACGATACATGCGCTCCAGCATGCTCGAGGTGATTCATCAGGACTATATTCGAGCCGCCGAAGCCAAGGGGTTGACGTTCTGGAGGATTTATGGCGTTCACGCATTGCGCAACGCGCTCATTCCCCTGGTCACGCTTCTTGGCCTGATGCTTCCCGATTTGATCGGCGGAGGGGTTATCATCGAAACTATTTTCGCCTATCCCGGCATGGGGCGGCTGGGTTATGAGGCGATCATGACGCGCGACTACAACCTCATCATGGCCATTACCGTCATCTCGGCAGGGCTGACGGTCGCGGGGAACTTTCTGGCCGATCTCCTTTATGCTTATGTGGATCCAAGAATACGATACAGATAATCGGCACCCTCACCCCCGCCCCCTCTCCCTTAAGTATGGAGAGGGGAGGGGTTTTATAGACTCTGCCCTTCTCCCTACTCAAGGGAGAAGGGTAAGGGATGAGGGTGGAAGAGCTGGCGTGTTTACGATATGTTGAACCTTTACTTCGAGCGTTTCCGCCGGAACCGGCTGGCCGTCGTCGGTTTTATTTTTATTGTTCTACTGGCTGTGGCGGCGATCCTCGCGCCCTGGCTTTGTCCGCATGATCCGTCCGCGCAGAACCTGATCGAGCGCCTGCAAGGGCCGTCGACGATCCACTGGCTGGGGACCGACGACCTGGGGCGCGATGTGTTTTCCCGGCTTCTCCTCGGAACGCGCATCTCGCTTTCCGTCGGGTTTGTGGCGGTGGGGATTGAACTGGTGATCGGCGTGACGCTGGGGCTTTGCGCCGGATTCTTTGGGGGTAAACTGGACATGATCGTGATGCGCCTGGTGGATGTGATGCTCTCGATTCCCGCGATCTTTCTCATTCTGGCGGTGCTCGCGTTTCTGGGCCCCAATATTTACAACGTCATGGCCGTCATCGGGCTGACCGCCTGGCCGGGCTTGACGCGCCTGGTGCGCGGGGAATGTTTGTCCATTCGCGAGCGGGAGTACATCCAGGCCGCGCGCATCGCCGGGATCTCCACCCCGCGCATCCTTTTCGTCCACCTCCTGCCGAACGTCATTTCTCCGATCCTGGTCAGCGCCACGCTCGGAGTGGGGGGAGCGATTCTGACCGAATCCGGGCTCTCCTTCCTGGGTTTGGGGGTCCAGCCTCCAGCCCCGTCGTGGGGAAATATTCTTGCGATCGGCCGCGATTACCTGCACATGGCCTGGTGGCTGTCGCTTTTTCCGACCGTCGCCATTTTGGTAACGGTCCTGGCTTTCAATTTGCTGGGGGAAGGATTAAGAGATGTATTGGATCCGAGGAGTTGACGTCATACCGGCGAAAGCCGGTACCCAGAACCTTATTATGCACTGGGCCCCGGTTTTCACCGGGGTGACGGCGTTATATGTTGAAGATTGAAAACCTTTCGGTGGAGTATTCCCGTCGGGGTCAGGTGATCCCGGCGGTGCGGGATTTTTCATTGACTATCAACCCCGGTGAAACGGTCGGCCTGGTCGGAGAATCCGGGAGCGGAAAAAGTACGGTCGCTTTGGCCATCTTACGCCTCATTCGCGCGCAGGAGGGCCGGATCACGGGGGGGAAGCTCATCTTTAAAGGAAGGGATCTGCTGGCGCTTCCCCGGGAAGAAATGCGCCAGGTCCGCGGCCGGGATATCGCGATGATCTTTCAGGATCCGTTCACCTCTCTTAATCCAGTGATGCGTATAAAGGAACAGATGGAGGAGGTGTTGCAGGCGCACGAGGATACCGTAGGGGCCGGCCTTGTGCCGGCCCCTACGGTTCTCTCGGACGCGTTGGCCCGTGTTCAATTGGATCCGATCCGTGTTCTCAATTCCTATCCGCACCAGCTTTCCGGCGGGCAGCGCCAGCGTGTCATGATCGCGATGGCCTTACTGTGCCGGCCCGCCCTTGTCCTGGCGGATGAACCCACCACGGCTTTGGATGTTCTTGTCCAGAAAGAAATTCTGGAACTCCTGTTCCGCCTGCAGAAAGAAATGGAGATGAGCATGTTGTTGATCTCCCACAATCTGGCACTGGTGGCGCAATATACCCGCCGGATGGTTGTGATGAAGGAGGGGCAAACCGTTGAGGAGGGGGATTCCTCACAACTATTTAAGTCGCCAAAGCACCCGTACACCCAAACGCTGATCGCATCCCTGCCGCCGATGGTCCTGGGACGCTCGTCCAGATAAAGTTAATTTCGTCACACCGCTGAAATCTCCGCAGCGCAATCTTGCCGCAGGCGATTCATCCCGAGAACATTACAACGGCATATATAAGGAAGATTAATTCTCCCGCGTGCCTGACACATGAAGCGTCAGGGTCATTATTTTATTTTTCCTGTCGCCCAGGGGGTCGAAGGGCCTTTTCTTCGCATGCGTAACGTGGATTTAACACTTTTGTCACATCCCCGTAACAATCCAGACCAAAACTAGGCTCAAGATGAAGACTTCGAACAGGCACACGGCGATTCAGCAAACTTCCGGACCGCATACTGAGCGCGTGGCAAACAACCAGGACGGCATCATGAAACAATCTCTGCCAGGGCTCCGAGCGGAAAAGCCCTCCCTGTGGCGCCATTGGGGAGTGTGCCAAACAAGCCTATTCGTCAGAGAAAAGATTGCACGATGTGTTTCCCCCTTCGCAGGTCTGCTAATTATTTCAGCAGGGATGAGCGTTCCCTGCGCTGCTACAAATTTCAATCTCAGTGTAAGTCCGAATGGAGGCTCAATTACCAACACACAACAGGTGACGGCCAGTTGTAACGCGTCTATTCCATATTTCTTAAAGATTTTTGGCCCTTCGCCATATGACAGCGGTCCAGATCCAAGCACAGGCTTTTTAAGTCACAGCTTTACGTTGCCCATCGGCAATTCTCAGGATGTTACGGTGATGTGCGCGTCCCAGTCCAACCCCTCTGACAATACCTCAGTAGATCTGACTTACGACGTGACTAACAGCGCAAGTTTTACTGTTAGTAACCCGCCTTCAGGTTTCGTCCCTGCGGGAACTTCACATGCGATTACAATCGCGGGGATTACAAGCTCGTACAGCATTTCACTTGCAGGACTACCGGACGGAGAACCGAGCACCGATTTAAACAAAACAGGTGGAGCCGCAAATGGAAGCGTGGTTGTCACTTGGACGCCATCGACCAGAGTGTATAACCCGACCACAATCAATGTTACTGTTGACGGTGTTCCCCTCCCTGCCCAGACGTTCACGTTCACAGTGGTTGGGACGCTCTCGGTATCTGTGCCCGGCCCTGATGGTACCTCGCACTCATCTCCCTATACTGCTAGTTGGATTAAGCAACTTCTACCGGGGGGCGTGGATTGGAAATGGAATTATGGCGTACCGGCTACCTATTCCTGGACCGGAGCGAACTGTTCATCGAATGTTTCAGGACCAGTGATAGATTTAAAGGACCAAGCACCGACAAGTGCTCATGCCATCTACTATCCCGATCCGGGTGTCGCTCCCCAAGGCGACTGCACCCTTACAGGATTGGTCTCAGCGGCAGGTATCGGCACGGCAAGCGTCGCAGTTGGGTGGAAATTTGACAACAAACCGCCTACCACCCCTAATTTTTCAGGGAGTGGAAGCGGGAGTGGAAGCGATTGTTCGGGAACAGCAGGTGCTGGACCTTTCAGTTGTAGCCCCTCAGGAACGCTAGAAATTGCGTCATCAGATCCTGCTCCAGGATCGGGCATCCAAAATATTGTTATTGATTGGAGCGGGCCTTATCCAGTTCCGACTCAGACAGCGAGCGGCGGTACCGGGACGGTGACAGCAAATGTCACGATTCCTCCTGCTAGCAAGGCCGGTACTTACAGAGTAACCGCCGTAGCCACCGACAATGCAGGGAACACAAATTCCAACACTGTCACCGTCACAGTCATTGGGGCGCCGAGCATCGGCAGCCTGACTACGAATCCAACCCCGCTGACGCAAAACCTGCCCAGCGCTGCAGTATCCATAACCGGCACCGGCTTTGCCGCCAATTCGATCCCCCAATGGTGCAACTCCCTCGGCACAAACTGTTCCAACTTAATCAATATCTCGGTTACCGGCACCACGGCCATCTCCGCCACGATTCCAAGTTCTGATTTGACCACCGCCGGATCTTTCAGCATCGTAGTACTTAACCCTACGGGCAACCAAAGCTCGACGCCTTCGCCGCTCCAGGTCAGAACGCCACCCGACATCCTTCCTCCGACATTTACCTTCCCGACTTTTCCAGCCCAACCCCCTGCCGGTGCTTGGAAATATCCTGGAAATTGGAGTGGCAGTCAATATAGTCTGTCCATTGATGGAACGGGCAGCAACGTTGTTTCATACAACCTTCAATGGAACACGACTGGGACTCTCTATCAAGCAATTCCCTCTCCCGTTACCGGGGTTAATTTGACCAGCCCAGCTACAATTCCCATCAGCCAGGCTCCTCCCACTTCCGGATCCTGGCAGATCGTTGCCACAGCCACCGATGGGGCCGGCAATTCAGCTTCGCAAGGCACAGCCTCCGACAACCACCTTTGGTACGACAGTATTGCCCCAACGGGCTGTATTAAAGTTATTAATCCCTCGAATTCGGGACAATTCTGGCAAAAATGCGGCACAACCGTGACCGGGGACAGTACATTTATTTCTCCTTATCAGTTTCCCGTCAATGTGCAACTCATCGGTGAAGACCTAGACGCTAATAATTATGTTTGCCAAACCAGCGCTTCAGGTATGAGCACGACTCCATCAGGCAGCGGGTATGTTGGATTCCAGGCAACAGCGCGTAATGGCAGCTCCGGAGCAACACCCACGCCGACACCAATGATTAATCCAGATTGTTCGGTCTCGGTGGTGGAGCAATGGACGAACCTCGGGTTGGGAGAGACCACATGCAATGCTTCATCTGGCGGCTGTCAATATAATTTCAGCGCCACAGGACAAGATATTGCGGGAAATGGCCTCGTTAATGGAAATTATCTCATTACCATCTCCCTTCCAGGGCCGGCCATCAGTAGTTTGGAACCCCCTTCTGTGACGGAAGGCAATGGGCCGGTCACCTTAACGATCAGCGGCAACTATTTCAGTCCGACCCCGGGCAATAACCAAGTGAAATTTGGCAATACTCCCGGCACCCTTACACCGAGTGCGGCTTCAGCCACTTCCCTCACCGTCCCGATCCCCGCAGCCTATGTACAAGTGGGGACGTTCAGTCAGTATCCGGTCGGTTGTACGGTCGGGACCACATGTACAGGCCAGGCCCCGGTCACTGTCACAGTCGGAGGGGTGACCTCAAATCCGAAGAATTTCCAGATCAATCAGGTGGGCGCTCCAACAATCGATCCTCTGACTCCTCCGCCGGGCGGCCTTAATCCGAACACAAAGACAGTGGGTGATGCGGACTTTACACTAAATGTTACGGGAAGCGGTTACATCTCCGGAACCACTTTTCTTGTTTGGGATGTGGGAGGTCCGAACCAGTTTCAATTTACCACAGGCGCAACCAATGTCACCATTCCTACGGCTTTGAACGTCACTATTATAAGCGCCAGGCTAGGGATAGGCACCTCGCAAGTGTCTAAGTACGTCCAAGTTTGCAATGGGACATCGTGTTCTCCTGCCACGGGAAGAGCGTTTACAGTCAATCCTGTGCTCCCTCCCACCGTCACGGGTCTGAACCCGACGCATGCGCCGGTGGGCACTCCGTCGCTCAGCTTGAGCGTTTCGGGCAACAATTTTGCTGCCGGCGACCAGGTTAAATTTAACGGGATCGGTGTCCCAACGAGCGGAAATAGCTCGCCGCTCACAGCCACTCTTGGGTCTGCCCGGCTCGGTACCGTAGACAGCTTCCCCGTAACGGTATGCGACGGCAGCAACAACTGCGGTACCGCCAACACAAACAATACTTTTACGGTTGACCCCATCAACCTGGCCAGCCTGAACCCGACTTCGGCGCTGGCTGGCTCCGCTCCGTTCCCATTGACGATTACGGGGTCTGGTTTTATCGATACGAGCATTACAAGTGTGCATTGGAACAGCACCGTCATTACGCCAAATTCCGTCACCAGTACTCAGATTGGTATCAACAGCATCGACCTCGCCGCACTAGGGACGAATACGGGCGGAGCTCCGCCCGTTAACGTCACCGTCTGTAACGGTACCGCCTGCTCGTCGCCACTGCCGTTTACAGTCGCGAGCAAACCCATCCCCAACATCAGCAACATCGCACCACATTCAGCGACTGAGGGCGATCCGGCAACCCCGATCGCCATCACCGGCACCAACTTCACCCCCGGCAACTCGGTGGACTTCCTCCTCTGGAACGGAACGCCCAAATCAATGAACTGCGCCAGCACAATTTCCTGCACCTATACCATCCCGGCCTCCGACCTGGCAGTCGGCAAAAACGGTACTGTTCAAGTTCAGGTCCAGGACACCTCCGCCGGCGGAGAAACGTCAACACCGGCCCTGTTCACGATCAATACTCTGACCGGACCATCGATTACCAGCATCAATCCGCAGGGAGCCGTGGTCGGTTCCGGCCCGATCGCTTTGACCGTAACGGGGACCAACTACCTGGCCTCTTCCCAGATCATGTGGGACGGTTCGCCCATTAACACCAATGCGAGCCAGTTCGCGAGCGGCACGCTCACCGCCAGCCTCAGCAACACGGACTTGGGCTCGGTCGCGCACGTCTTCCATGTCACGGTCTGTAACGGCAACAATTGTTCCGTCGCACCCGGAGCCACTTTCACGGTGACGACCAAGCCTCCGCCGACCATCACGAGTATTAATCCCAATTCGGCGACGGCGGGAGACCCGGCGACGCTGATGCTGATCACGGGGACCGGCTTTACCGTTGGAGCAAGTGTGGATTATCTGCTCTGGAACGGCGCGCCGCGGGTGTTGAACTGCACCAGTACAACCTCCTGTTTCTACACGATCCCGGCAGCCGATCTGGCCACCGCCGGGACCGAACAGGTCCAGGTGGAGGACACCTCCTCGGGGGGTGGGACGTCTACCCCCGCGACCCTCTTTACGATTAACCCTCAACCCATCCCGACGATTACCCTGATGACCCCAAATACAAAACCTATGGGGAGTGCGCCGTTCTTCCTGGGCATCACGGGCAGCGGTTTCATCAATGGAACGTCGATAATCAAGTGGGATACTATCCCGCTCCCGACCACTTTTATTGACAGTACCGATCTTGCCCCATCCATCAATATCGACCTGGGCGCGCTGGGGGATACAAGCCCCAAATCTGTCAACGTGACCGTCTGCAATGGCGCTACCTGCTCTATCCCGGCGATTTTCAATGTTACCCTCAAGCCCGTGCCATCCATCAACCAGCTGACGGATCCCACCCCGGGCCTGGTGCCCAGCAGCGTGGTCGAGGGCGCCGGGCAGTTCAATCTGGCCATTAACGGAAGCAATTTCAGTGGCTCCGACATCGTTAATTTCAGCGGCCATCAGATTGTGCCGAATTCCGGCGGTACCAGTACCCAACTGGTCGCCATCATTCAGGCTGCCTGGGTGGCCGTGGGGACTGGAGGCACCACCATCCCTGTGACGGTGCAGGATATCTCCAGCGGCGGAAATACATCGAACACGGTCTATTTCGCGGTCACGACCAAGCCCATCCCGCCGGACCACGCGCCCCTGTCGATTCAAGTGGACAACAGCGTGGCGGCGACCACGGACACCGGCTTCACGGTCAATATCCGTGTCAATCCGAGCGACAATCCTCTGCCTTCTTTCGCGAATGTGTCGTTCCAATATAACGACGACCAGACCGGTCTGCCGGTCATCAGTTCCTACACGAATACCACGGCGCTTCAGATCAATGGCAGCGGAGTTCTGTCCATTGTCGTATTTCCTCCGATCGCAAAGCCGGGCAACAGGCACTACTACAACATCCAGGCGAAGGTCAGCACTTTTGGGTCTCAGACCGATCCCAGCTGGAGTCCCTACACGCCATCCAGTCTGCCAAGCAATATCGATGCCTGGACGCTGCCGACGGCGCCCGGCAGCGGCTACGCCACCGCCAGCGCGTTTTACACGTCGATCACCGCCACCATCCTTTTCCCGAATACAAATTCGCAGCAGACGTTCTATAAACTCCAGATGGTCAAAGATCCGGCGAGCTTTACCACCCCTTCCGTCTCTGACCCGATCCATGAAAGCAACACCGTCCAGTTCGGCCAGAGCCCGAACGTGGTGAGGGGGCTTGATCCCTTTACTCCCTACTATATCCGTACCTACGTCATCAGCAACAGCCCGTTTGGCGTCAGTTTTGATGTGGCGAGCCTGCCCGGCATCCCGATCCTCACGGGCGCGCCGCAAGTCACCGGAACGATCGTTGCTGAATCGTCCTTCAGCATTACGGCCAGCTGGAACCTGAACAACTTCACAAACGTGTCCGAGCTTCAGTCAGGAGCCACCAACTATGCCGGCGGGAGCGCGGGGATCTCCAATGTCTTGATTTCTCCTTTCACGTCACCCATCCAGATCACAGTCAACAGCATCACGCCGTCCAACACGTCCTATACGCTGTTCCTCGAGGACCAATCTCAGGGCAGCAGTTCATTTGTGACTTATCCCGGAAGCCAGGTGATCGGCTACACACTGGCAGCCCAGCCGGGAATCCCTGTGGTAAGCTTCACCGGAGCCGCCGGCAGTCTCGTGATGAACATCGGATTTAATTCCCTGTCAGACGGGAACGCTCCGGACACTCTCTATGCCATCCAGGTCAGTTCTCAGGGTGGCCCGGTGAGTTTTCTGGCCGGCGATGGGACCGTGATTGTCCAGCCGACGGCGCCGGCGGCAGCGTTCAGGACGATGGCTGACTGGACCAGCGGAAAAAACATCGTCAACACGGGACTTGTGCTCGATTCCACATATACGGTGCTGATCGGCGCGAAACAGGCTGATCCGAAAGCGGCACCGGCTGTGGCTTGGTCCAACACCTTGTCGGTGCTCACTCCACATATGGTGCCACAGGGGCCGAATCCTCCTGATCCGGTGACCAACTTCAGCGCTTTCCAGGTCAGTGCCTCGCGCGTCATCTGGACCTGGGTTCCGCCGGCCAGCAATCCTCAGGCCCGCCTCGTTCTAATGGACGGCGTCAGCAATCAGCCGATCGCGGATGTCACCACATCGAACCTGCAAGGTTTGACCAACGTCTGGATGGAAACGGGGCTGTCCTTAGGTCAGACCATCACCCGCTATATGGCCTGTTCGGTGAGCCTGCCCAGCCCGAGCACGAGCTACTCCAACGTTGCCACGGCGACAACGTCAAGCCAGGCCGGAACGCTCACCCTCGATCCTTCGATTTTCACTTCCGGGATTCTGATCGATGGCCAGGGTTATGGGGTGGACACCTCCAACAGCAAGCCCGTCACGGTGGTGTTCAGTGCCCCGGTGGATCCGAATTCTCTGATTCTGTCAGGTGCTGTTACGCTTCAACAGGGAACCGTCGCTTCCGGAGGCGTTCAGTGGGGGAATCCGATCCCGCTCAGCCAGACTTTCTACAGCCAGTCGTTCCCGACACAGATCACACTGCAGCCGGCCAACGGTCACTGGGTGCCGAACCAGCTTTACAAGCTGACGTTCAGTGCCCAATCCCCGATTTTAAGCCTCGCTGGAGACGCCCTGGCGCCTGTCTCGGTCCAATTCTATACGGTTCCGGACGCATCGGTTTCCAATACACTTTCGTCTGTCGATGCCAATGGCCTGGTGACCCGATTCATGATCCCGGCCAACACCTTCCCCCAGGGCGGCTTCCCGGTCACCCGCGATAAATTCGGGCCCAATACAAATGCGCTCACGCTCCCGGGCCTGGCCCCGGCACAGGTCATCAGCGCCGCGGGAGGCCTCATTCCCACGGCGACGATCCGCGAGCTCATGATCTACAGCAATCCGGGTTCTCTCATGACCATCTTCGGCAACGGCGCGGCACCGAGCGTCAGTATTGAATATCCGAATTCGACCAGCCAGGTCGCGCGGGCAGCGGTCGGCGGATCCGGCCTGTCGTCATCCCTGTCGTCGCCGAGTCAGGCCGGACTGGCCATCTATATGATCGATCCTCAAACACGCCGAACCACGGCGGTCGCTGGATCTTCTCTGGACAGCGCCAGCAACTCCGTCTCCGCCCCCTTGGCCACGCCAGGGATCTATTTTGTCGCTGCGCCGGTACAGACAGACCTGGGCGCGGCCATGGCCTACCCTGTTCCATTCAAGCCCTCTTTAGGTCACACGCAAATTATTTTCACGAATCTGGCCGGTGGCTCCACCATCAAGGTCTACACGATCATAGGGGAACTCGTTGCCCAGTTACAGAATAGCGCCGGGCAATCGACACTCCCCTGGAATGTGACGAACCTGGACGGTGCCCCGGTCGCGTCGGGTGTCTATATCTATCAGATCAAGAACAGCTTCAGCGAAAAGCGTGGCAAGTTGATGATCATCCGATGATTACTCTACGGCAGCGAACAGCGAAGAGCGAACAGCGAAGAGCGAAGAGCTCGGGGAATGTCCTGAGCCTGGCGCTCAACTGCTCTCTTAGCTTTTCGCTCTTCGCTTTTAGCTTTTCGCTCCTCGCTCTTAGCTCTTCGCTTCTGTTAGCAAGCGACCCAGGGACAACGACCGGCGAGCTTTTGAAGATCCCCGTCGGTGCCCGCGCCATCGGCATGGGTGAGGCCTACACGGCGGCCGCCGATGACGTTTCGGCCCTGGAATGGAACCCGGCGGGCCTCTCCTATGCCCAGCAAAAAGAAGCTTCCTTCATGCACTCTTCTTTAATTGAAGATGTCCACTATGAACATGCGGCGTTTATGTCTCCGGCTGATAACTACTCGTGGGGTGTCTCAATGGGCTATCTGGGATATGGAGACATCGCGGGCTATAGTAACGCGGCGCCAGGGGGAACTCCGGTGGCCCTGGGCAATCAATCCGCCTATTCCTCCGTCCTGAACGGCGGCCTCTCCAGCATGATCTACGACCGGCTTTCTCTCGGCATGACCGGAATGATCCTGAGGGAAGCCCTGGCGGGTGAATCGGCCAATACCTTTGCGGCCAACCTCGGAGCCATTTTTGGACTGGCCTCGCACCGATGGAGTGGCGACTATCGTCTTGGATTTTCCGTGTTGAACCTGGGTCCTGGCCTCAAGTACGTCTCTGAACGCGATCCGCTTCCCCGTAAGATCAAGCTGGGGGCCTCAGCGATGCACATCGAAGAGCTGCCCCTCAATCTGACTGCTGACGTCACAATGCCGAATGACAATTCCAGTTACATCTCCCTCGGTTCAGAATACTGGTTCCGGGACCTCATCGCCCTGCGCCTCGGCTATGCCGGCTCAAATGATCAAGGGAAGGGCCTGCGGCTCGGGATGGGTCTCAAACTCCGCGAATTCCTGTTCGACTATGCCTACGGGTCCTTCGGCGACTTTGGGGCGACCCACCGCATCGAGCTTTCCCTTAAATGGGGCGAAAAAGCACATCAGCTCAATAAAGAACAGCGCGCGATCCTCAAGGAAGCCAGAAAAGCAGGTCAGCGGGGTGACTACATCCGGGAGATTATGGCGATGAACGAAGTGCTCCAATATGATCCGTCCAACGACCGGGTCTTGAAAGGCATGATCGGCGCTCACGAACAGATGCTGCAGAACGAATTGAGGGATGTGGTGGTGAAAAGCGATCAACAAAAAGACACGCCTTCCCCCGAAGAGTTTGCGCTCCAGGACCTGGTCCCCGGCCAGCAGGTGATGGCCAATGCCCATCCCGGCGCCGGCGGATTTGACCCACGAGATCCTCTGGGACTGAGCAATCTGCCGGACACCGCCACCGCGATCGGCGAAGTCTCGTCGCCGGTTCCCGCCGCCTCGCCCGTTGTTGCTCCGACGCCCTCCACCCCGGCGTCGCCCGCCAATGACGGTGTCCTCCTCAATCCCGCCGACATCTACGGCAACTAATACACATCTTCAAAATTGATATATTGCTTCGGTGACAAAACTGCTTGAAATTCAGCAGGTCTCCAAGCGTTTTCCCATTGAAGGCGGGGTCTTTCGCACTGCGGTTGGTTTTGTGCAAGCGCTCCAAAACGTATCCCTGAGCATTGAAAGGGGGGAAACCCTCGCACTGGTCGGCGGATCAGGGTGCGGTAAGTCCACCCTGGCCCGGATTATCGCCGGCTTGATGGTGCAGGATTCCGGCGAGTTGTTGTGGGAAGGGACCGCGCTTTCGAATCTGAGCCGGATCGACCGCGCGCGCCGGATCCAGATGGTTTTCCAGGACCCTTACGCGTCGCTCAACCCGAAGCTGTCGATCGGGACGCAATTACAGGAAGTGTTGTTGTCGTCATTCCGGCGAAAGGATGTTGCCGTCACCCCGGTGAAAACCGGGGCCCAGTCGATAGAGAAGTTCTGGATCCCGGCTTTCGCCGGGATGACGGCGTTAGGCTTCCGCCGGGGTGACGTCAAAAAGCGTTCCGTCGCTCTATTGGAGTCTGTTGGGTTATCCTCGGATGCCCTGCTTCATTATCCCTTCCAGTTTTCCGGGGGGCAGCGCCAGAGGATCGCCATCGCCCGCGCCCTGGCCATGGGTCCTCAGCTTCTGATTGCCGATGAACCTCTGTCCGCGCTGGATGTGACGACGCAAGCCCAGATGCTGGCCCTTTTCGGCCAGCTCAAAGCCTCCCTCGGCCTGACCCTCCTGTTCATCACTCACGACCTGGCGGTCGCGGAGGAGTTTGCGGACCGGGTCGTGGTCCTGCGTGATGGTTGGGTCGTTGAAGATGGACCGGCTTCGGTGGTCTTAAGGACCCCGCAGCATCCCTACACCCGGGCTCTGCTGGACGCCATCCCCAAAGTTCCATGCTGACCCTGCATGAACTGATCGAACGCCAGGCCAAAGATCGTCCCCGTGCCACAGCCCTGGCTTTCAAGGGGCAGGAACGCTCCTATGCGGAGCTGCAGGAGGACATTGAACGCTGGGCCTCGGTTCTCGCCGCTCGTGGCGTCAAGGCCGGGGACCGTTTTGGTCTTGTGTTGAGGAACTCGCCCGAGTTTATCATCACCTTTTTCGCTCTGGTCCGGCTGGGGGCGCGCGCGGTCCCGGTCAATTTTCTGCTGAAGGCTGATGAGATCTCCTACATTTTTAATGATGCCGGTGTGGTCGGTGTCATCACTCAGCCGGCGTTCCTTGGAAACGTCCTGGAAGCGAGTAAGCGACTTCCAAAAATGAGGGATGTGATCGTTTCTGGCTGTGGTCGTCACCCCGGCGAAAGCCGGGGCCCAGAACCAAAAATGGACTGGGTTCCGGCTTCCGCCGGAAAGACGGCGTTTCAAGTTCTGTCCTATGACACGCTTCTAGAACAGGCGCCGTCCCACATTGAAGCCCCGTTCGCCTCCGATCCCGGTGAAGTGGCCATGATCATCTATACCTCCGGGACGACCGGAAAGCCCAAGGGCGCTCTCCTGACTCACCAGAATTTCATTTCCAATGCGGAGCAGTGCTATGCCATGGTGGCCTCGCTCAGTCGGCGGGACGTGTTTCTCTGTCTCCTGCCCATGTTCCACTCCTTCGCCTGGACGGTGTGCGTCCTCCTTCCTGTTTACCTCGGATGCAAAGTGGTGATCGTGGAGTCCATCCAGCCGTTTGGCGATGTCATCAAACAGATTTTCAAGCAGCATGTCACCGTTTTCGTGGCGGTCCCGCCGATTTACGCGGCGCTTCTGCGCGTCCCGTTCTGGTGGCCGATGCGCTGGATCAACCCCCTGCGCCTGTGCATCTCCGGGGCGGCGGCCCTGCCGGTGCCTGTCCATGAGAAGTTCGAGAAAAAATTCGGTGTTCCGCTCATGGAAGGCTACGGGTTGACGGAGGCCAGTCCGGTGGTGACGTTGAACCCCGAGAAAAGGCGCCTCGCCGGTTCGATCGGAAAGGCGCTCCCGGGCGTCGAGCTCCGGTTCATCGGAGAATCGGGAGAAGAAATGCCTCCGGGAGAGGTGGGGGAAATCTGCATCCGCGGCGGCAACGTGATGAAGGGCTATTACCTCCAGGAAGAAGCCACGCGCGAAGCCTTCCTCGATCCCGACCGGCAATGGCTGCGGTCGGGGGACATGGGCTTCATCGATCCGGACGGGTACGTTCATATTTCCGACCGCAAGAAGGACCTGATCATCGTCAAAGGCCTCAACGTGTATCCCAAAGAAGTGGAAGACATTCTCCTGTCCCATCCCGCGGTCCAGGAAGCGGCGGTGATCGGCGTGGCGGATGAGACCGGCGATGAGCTCATCCGTGCCTTCGTGACCGTGAAAGAAGGGATGCAGGCGGATAAGCAGGAGCTCCTCAAGCTCTGCCGCGGAAAGCTGGCCCCCTATAAATGTCCCAAAGACCTCGAAATTCGTAAAGAATTGCCAAAGAACACATTAGGGAAAATATTGAAAAGGGAATTACGAAAGGCGTAGGGGCCGGCCTTGTGCCGGCCCGGAAATATACAAATCATCGATTCATGAAATTTATTGTTATTGCACCCGATGCAATTGATTCATCCTCCGGGCCGGCACAAGGCCGGCCCCTACAATTCAATTAATATGACCTCTCAAATTATTTCCTGTATTAACAACCTGACGCGCCGTCAAAAAACGATGTTGTGGCTCGTCGGCGGCCCCGTACGCGATGCCATTCTCAATCGCCCCTGTCACGACTGGGACTTCGTCTGCCGCCATGCGCGCAATATCGCTCTCGGTCTCAGCCGCAAGCTGCGCGCCACATTCGTTGTTCTGGATGAACAGAACCGCATCTACCGCGTCGTCCTGCCGGACAAAGTCACCCTGGATTTTGCCGAAATGCAGGGGAAGACCATTGAAGAAGACCTGTCACGCCGCGATCTGACCATTAACGCGATGGCCAGGGCCCTCACCCCTACCCCTCTCCCTCAGGAGGGAGAGGGTGGTCGCCGAAGGCGACCGGGTGAGGGGATCATCGATCCGTTCCATGGTCAACGGGATCTCAAGACTGGAACGATCCGCGCGGTCTCTGAGAAAGCCTTCATCGAGGATCCGCTGCGTCTCCTGCGCGCTTTCCGCTTCCAGTCCCAATTCCAGTTTGCCATTGACCCTCGGACCCTGCGGTGGATCAAGAAACACCATCACAAGCTTTCCGATGTTTCGGCCGAGAGGGTCCGGGAAGAACTTCTGCGGCTTTGGAAGCAACCCTGCTCCAGCGGGTCTCTGCCGATGATGGATCGCGCCGGGCTCCTGTCCGTGATTTTTCCTGAAGTGGAAGCCTGCCGTCGGACCGCGGTCCGGTATTACGGGAAGGGAGGAGTGCTGAAGCATTCCTTTGAGGCGGTGGAGAATTTGGAGTGGATATTGAAGAATGGAACTGTAGGGGCCGGCCTTGTGCCGGCCCGAAATCGCATTGCGGGCGGGCACAAGACCCGCCCCTACGATGCATACCTTAACGAAACGATCGGCGGATATCCTCGCCTGGCCTGGTTGAAATGGGCCGCGTTCCTGCATGACATCGGAAAGCCGGCCACGGCAAAAGTCGTCAAAGGAAGACTTCGCTTTTTTGAACACGAGCGCGTCGGCGCCGAGCTGGCGGTCCAGGTAGCGCGCCGGCTGCGCTGCAGCCGGCAGGAAGGCCAGGGGCTCGGACTTTGGGTGCGTCATCACATGCGGCTGGGCAATCTGGCCGCCGCGGCTCGGGTGACGGATAAGGCTCTCTCCCGTTTCTTTCGCGACCTCGGGGAAGACGGAGTGGGGATGGTTCTGGTGTCTCTGGCGGACCACTACACGTATCTTTCGAAATCACTTTGGGGAAAAGGCAAAGATCCCGTGGAAAAAATGGGTCGTGAACTCCTTCGCTCTTTTTACGATCGTCGTCAAAAAATTCTCCCCGCGAGGCTCTTGAACGGACACGACCTGATGCGGTGCCTCAGAATAAAACCCGGGCCGCTCGTGGGAAAACTCCTTGAGGCCATTCAAGACGCCCAGGCGGAGGGGAAAGTTAAAACAAAAGAAGAGGCGATTGGGTGGGCTAAGCGGAAAGTAAAGGCTTCAGTTTAGCCCAGGCCCGGTCCCAGTCGATCGGTTTCAGAATATAGGCCCGCGCTCCCGACTCAAATCCTTTTTCCACATCCGCCACCTTGTCCGTCGCGGTGAGCATCACGAGGGGGGTATTTTCGGTCGCCTTATTGGCCTTCAGGTTCCGGATCAGGGTAAAGCCGTCCACTCCGGGCATGGCGACGTCCGAAATGATCAGGTCGGGCTTGTTTTTTTCCGCCCAGAAATAGGCTTTTTCAGGATCCGTCATCGCGACGACTTTATAACCCTTGGAGATCAGAAATTTCTCGACGACCAGGAGGATGAAGGGATCATCATCAACGGCCAGGATTGTTTTGCTCATAAATTTGTAGGGGCAGACCTTGTGTCTGCCCGGAATTTGATGCGATCGCGGGCGGGCACAAGGCCCGCCCCTACGGGTGCAATAATGGTGCGATCTTCGGCCAGGCGGACTCCCAATCGAAAGGTTTTAAAAGATAGGCCTGGGCTCCCGAGGTAAAGCCTTCCTCGACGTCCGCCATCTTGTCCGATCCGGTCAAGAGGACGAGAGGAATCTGGCGGGTCACTTTGTTGTTTTTGAGCCCCTTAAGCAGCGTGAACCCGTCGAGGGCCGGCATCGCGATATCGGAGATAATGAGATCAGGTTTCTCATTTTCCGCCAGCGTGAAGGCCGTTTCCGGGTCGGTGGTCGGAAGCACGCGGAACCCTTTCGCCTTCAATTGACGGGACAGCAGATCGACAATATACGGATCATCGTCAACGACCAGGATCGTTTTCTGCGAGTTTTCCATAGGTTTCAATGATTTCTAACCTGTATATTCGAAATTTGCAAGAGAATTGTAGGGGCAGGCCACCGTGCCCCGATACGACCCGGGGCCTGCCCGCTATCTCATTTCTGTGTTGATATTGCGTTGAGAAACCTCTTGCAAAACACAAAAACACCTAGTAAATATGCTTCGAGATGATTGAAAGCTCCGCTGTTCCAAAAGTCACGAAAGTGCTTATTGTAGAGGATGAGCCCGCGCAAATGCAGTTGACGCGCCGAGCTCTTGAAAGCCATGGTACTTTTCACCTGGTATTTGCCCAAAATGCCCAGGAAGCGTTTCAGCGGCTGAGTGAGGACCTTCCCGACCTGATTCTCATGGATCTCGGTTTGCCGGATAGCGATGGTCTGGACGTCACCCGCCGCCTGCGCGAGGAGGACCGGACACGCTGGGTGCCGGTCATCATCCTGACCGGGCGGTCGACGGTCGTCGATAAGATCACGGGGCTTGAGGTCGGCGCGGACGATTATCTCACGAAACCTTTTGATCCGGGAGAACTGGTGGCGCGGGTCCGCGCGGTCCTTCGACGCAAGCAGTCCCTGGGGCCGGTGACCGATTTTGAAAGCAACGGATTTAAGATCAGCGCGGACCGCCGCCAGGTCTGGCTGAACGGGTCCGCCGTCGCGATGACGCCGAAAGAATTTGATCTCCTGCTCATGATGGTTTCTAAGCGCGGTGCCGTGATCACCCGCGAAGAGATCGGGCAGGTCATCTGGGGAAAATCCGCGGACGAGTCCGCACGTACCCTGGATACTCACGTCTGGCGCCTGCGCAGCAAATTAGGAGATTTTTCGGAGCGGATCGAGACGGTCGGGAAGAACGGATACCGATTTAACTCGTAGGGGCCGGCCCCTACATTTTTATTTTGGGTTTTGGGTGTTGATGTATTCTTCGATGGCCCGGACGGTTCGTTCACAGCCTTTTTGAGCCATTTCCAGCATTTCCTTCACGTCGTTGCCGACCTGCCCGAACATCCCGCCTAAGACCATCCCGATTGATCCCTGGACCGCGGTGAGCGGTGTGCGGAGCTCATGATTGAGCTGGGGGACAAAGTTCGACATCCATTGGTAGAGCCGCCAGTGTGCCGACAGGACGGCGCAGAGAGCTCCTGCCGAGCGAAGCTCGGCTTCCCGCGGCAGGATCTTTTCCTTCTTCGGGAACGGACCGAAAAAGAGAATGCCGAGGACACGCGTTTCTCCGAAGACCGGGACAAGAACGAATTTCTGATCTTTTCTGATATAGGGCTTAATCACCGCGGATAATGCGCCCAGCGATGTCGTGGCGTCCGTTTCAACGATCTTGTTTTTGGCGAAGCATTGACCGATACCGCCCTGGGACGGGTCCACCCGCAGGCCGGCGATCTTCCCGGTTGAAATTCCGTCGCAGGCGCGCACGCAGAGGTCTCCCTGATCGTCTTGTTGAAGAAACAGGCACAGCTTGGCTTTCCACGTGGTCCGCAGCATCCGCACCGTGGCGTTCAGGATCTGCTCAAAGCTTAATTGCTGGTTTTCCATGGTCATGCTCCTATCGAAATCTTCAGCGGCGCCAGGATCTGATTGATCTGTCCGACGAGGGCCATGGGATCAAACGGCTTGGCCAGATATCCGAGCGCGCCCAGGGTCATCGCTTCGTGAATTTCCGCGGGCATCGAGCGGGCGGTCAGGAAAATAATGGGAATGGATTGAGTCTCCGGATCGGCTTTCAAAGCCTTGCAGATTTCGAAACCGCTCATCTCGGGGAGCATGACGTCCAGCAGGATCAGCCCCGGATGGTTCGCTTTGGCCATGGGGAATACCTGGTCCCCCTGGAAGGTGATCGAAACATCACATTTCCCCAGGCGCGTGAGGACCATCTTCAGAATGACCTGAATGTCCGGATCGTCTTCGGCTACTAAAACCTTCACGACTGGTTTTTAGCGCGCAAAACGACGAAAAACAAGGGGAAACTTGAATTACTGGGTGGCGATTTCGTTCTGAGAGTCAATCATGAGCGCGAAGGTTGGCATGAGTACGTTATGGTTGGCGATATCGTCGTACCAAAGAATGAGGCCGGAGCCTGTTTTCACCTGGAGTAAGCCATCCACAGCCAAAACGCCCATTAACTTCCAAAAGCCGGGGGTACTATTGGTCGCGCACGTATCTATGGTCAAACTTTGGCCGACGTAGACAAATCCGTGAAGGTTCTCTGACCCCATCTGGTTTTGACCTTGATTACCGGCCTGATTCCAGCCCGCAAAATAGGGGTACTCGAGAGGCGCTGTGATCGGAATATGGTAAGGGGTATTCGCCGGCGTCAAGGCGGTGGGATCCGTTGCTGGACCTAAATTCAGATTGCCGGTGACGATGATCGCCCCGGCGGGATAGACATCCATGGCGACGTTTTTGATTTGAGCATTTCCATCGACCACAATCACGGGCGGACTCCCGGTGACGGTAAAACCGGTGTCAAAAATGGCTGTGTCGCTGCCGACGCTCGGAAAATAGCAGTGGCCGGGAATTGACGCGGCGCAATTCCCACACATTGGAGGATTCGGACAACTGCTCGCATTAGCCATCGTCACATACGTGGCTGTATCAACCGGCCCTGAAAATCCAAGGGAGGTCCAGGCCCAATATTCCTTGTTATCCGATACCGGAAACCCGGCATTGGGGCCCGGGTACGGACCTGATCGCTGTTGAGACCCCGCATAGGGGGCCGGCAAATTCCCATCACCTTTTATATTCGCCGGGGAAAACTTCCGGGGATTCTGCTTGCTGTCCATCTGGCTCGGGCCCCAGCCAAATATCGGGGTGCCGCCAACCAGGCCAGCATTGAGGCTGTCCGTGTAGTCTTGGACCATCCAGGATTGGTTGGATGTCACGGCAATGGGACCCCAGCCCACGTAAAGATTTCCAGAGGACATTACTGATGGAGGAGAGGCCAATCGCGCGGCCAGCGATGCCGTATAACCGGAGGGCAAGGTGACGGCGAGCGTTTTTTTGCTCAGGAAAGCCTGAATCGTACGCGTCGGGACGAGTGTCGCTTGTCCCGTGTCAGGCATATAGGCGGTGGAGAGCACGCGGACTTCATAAGGCTGCGCGCCATTGGTCCCGATCGAGCAGGCAAGCTTGAACTGGCCTCCGTCGGCGCCCATGATTAAGGCGCTGCCGGTGGGAGGGCAGTCGGCGGGGTAGTTTGCTGCTCCCCCTCCGGCTAATATGCTGGCCCATTTGGCCGGGCCGTTGTCCTTCAAAGCCTGGATGGCGTATTGGATCCCTTCTTCGGCAATGGCGGTTCCCTTGTCCCGCTTGGCCGAAGCGACGTGATGCATGATGCCGGTTGTATTCACCAGCACAATGACCGGGATGGCCACCAGAAGGAGGAGGCCGATAAAAACAGCGATGAGCAGGACTTGCCCGGATTCTTTCATACGAGTCTGTTGCGGCCCCTCACTGCGTCGAGACCATGCGGATCGATTGCGTCGGGAAAATGAGCGTTACGGCCGGCGTATTCGGAGCCCCCGAATTGTCCAGCGGCACATCCAACCGCAGGCTGACATTGACGATCGAAAGGTCGCTGGAATCTCCCGTAAACATGATACTGGTCACATGATGCGCCAGGATCGTGGTCGCGGTGGAAACAGAAACGAAATCATCCATCGCCAGCGTATTGGCCGGCAGCGAGTTGCTGCCGGTCCCTAAATAGAATCGACGAAGATGCCCGTCTCTGGTAGTAAAGTCGATCTGGGAATTCGGAGGGTCCGCGGCCGTCGTCGTGCAGGCTCCGGCGGCGGCCGTGCACCAGGCGTTGTTGCAGGAACAGATGGTGACCGTATTGGGCTGCCCGCTGCGCAGAAAGCGGTTGAGGGTGTCCATGGCCGTGCGCGATTCGCTCTGCGTTTGCTGCTGGGCCTGGATCCGTCGGAAGAAAAGCGGAATCTGCTTCAAATACCCTGACAAAACGGCCACAAGGAGACCGGTGATGATCACTGCCGCGAGGACTTCCACAAGGGTAAATCCCTTCTCGGGGGATCTCATCAGCGGTTCACCATGCTTTCCGCGTCGATCGACTGCGCTGATGTTCCCGCCGCCCAGGAGACTCTGACGCGAATATTTTTCAACCCCGTATCATTCGAACCGTCTGATGCCGGACAGTAGGATGACCAGTTCGAGCCGTTCCGGTACACCAGGTTGATGCACAATCGCCTGGTGAATGTCACCCCGTTATCCGTCAGCTGGTCCAGGACAGGATAGGAGTCCGGGTTTTCCAGTGAACAATCGCATCCATTCGGGCCATTGGGATTACCGGGGTAAGTGAACGAATGAGTATAGGGGCTCGGCGCCCCGGCATAAGTGAGCGGCACCAGCGCGTAGGGATCCTGTTTTATTTCCTGGATTTTTCCCGTGGCGAGATTCTTCCCCGTCGCGATGTACCGGCTCATGAAGGCGGCTTTGGACGCTTTGGGAAAAAAAAGGGACATCGATGACATGACCACTACGACAATAACGGTGGCCACCAGAAGCTCAACCAGGCTGACTCCTTTAATTCCCATCGTCAAGCCCGAGTTTATCACGGGTTTGGGCCCAAGTAAAGGCTTCTATGGATCAAATTGTTTCTGCGAAACGATACGAAATTGAAAGGTGATTTGAATGAACAGGTTTGTTTTTTCAGGGACAACTGTTGACCGAGACCGTTTGGCCCGGATTCAGCAGATTGCCGCCATTGACCCACGTGGGTGGACAGATGGTATTGGTCCGGCTGTAGGCGCCATTGTGCATTTTCCAACAGCTCATGAAGTAAGAAGGTCCCGGAGGCACCTTGATGGTTGTTTGACTATTCGATCCGATGACCGAGGAATAGTAGCCGGCGGCTCCGGAGGCGATGACCGGGGGAGCGGTCTGATTCCAGCAGGAGGTCGGCGTCAGCAGGACAAAAGTGCCCGGGGTTTCGTTGGCGATGGTGACCTGGGCCGGGATGCCGCGAACGGTGAAATTGAAATTGGGGTTTCCGGTTCCATCCTGCGGCGCAAAGTCCATCGCCTGAGCCGGACTGGCCGCTTGATTGCGTCCGACCGCCGGACTGACATAGTACGTCGCCCCCTGGGTGAGGTTTGAGAACACATAATTATGGCCCAAGGCATCATCGGAGCCGTTGCTCGTCTGTGTCTGTATGATTTGTCCATGAACGTCCCGGAGCTCAAGCACATTCTGGATACGAGCCCCGGATTCCGCCGTGCTGACGGTCCCGCACATATTGGTTAAGGCGCCGCAGGGCGGATTCGCGACGGTCAGATAAACCGTAAAATCGGCGGTGGCCTGCCCCACATTGGAGGCCTGCGGGGTGTCCGCCGGATCAGTAAACCGGATCGTTTCCGAACGGGAGAGAGGACTCGGACTCAGCAGGACTGGATAGAGATTATTGACGGTGGCCGAGAAGGACTGGCAGGCTCCGCCGCCCAGAACCGGAGTTACGGGGGAAAGGGGAGTAAACGTCAGCCAGGTGGATCCCCCCACAGAAGTCGCTACCCAAGTGAGAACACTGTTCGCGACTGGATTGCAGAGCTGAAAAGAGGAGGAGGCAGGAGAGATGGGACGCCCCTGTGGAATAGAACCAAAGTCATGAGATCCCGGGACCAAATTGATAGTGGCCGGCGGGGGCTGGACCGTTATTTTGAACTGCACTTGAGCGGTATCGGCGGCGTTTGACGTGTCGCTGAAAGTCAACGTCCCGGTATGGAGGCCAGGGGATAGAGGGTTTGTGAAGATATCGGCATGGATTGACACATCTGTCCCAGGCGAATTCCCGGGCAGATTGTTGCCGCTGTTAGGGGTTGCGCTTAACCATCCATCCGCGGGCGTTGCCGGCGCTGCCACCCAATTCAATTTGCTGAGTGGGTCGGGTGTGCCGTTCGAGATCGTCACGGTGGGGACGACGTTAATCGGAGTGGTTTTGTAAGGGTAGGTCCCAAAATCGATCGGCCCCAGTGTGGACATCACAATGGTGGGAGGCGGCACCGCGGTGATATGCAAGGCGACGGCGACCGTTTGGGAGGGAGCGATGCCGTCCCTATCGCTGAATGTCAGCGTTGCGTTATAGTCGCCTTTTGCCAGGCTCTGCATCACGGCGATGTTAATCGTTACCGGCAGGTTCACGCTGATAGTTGGCATTGGGCTGGGGTCCACGGAACCGCTGTCCCCATCCGCAGGGGCGGTCAACCAATTGCTTCCCTGCTGGTAGGTGACCTTTACCTTCCAGTTCAGCTGAGTGCCGCCGCCATTGGTGAGCGTTGTCATCTGCGTCTGGTTGGGCGTAACATTTGAGCTGCCCTGCTCGGCCGTAAAACTGAGCGCCGGGCCCACGCTGATGCTCTGATTACTGACGACGGTAATGGGGGTGAGCGGCGTCCATTGGCCGAACCACCTCACGAGTTCGTCCAGCATTCTCCATTGGAAATTATAAGAACCCGGAGTGGACGGGGCGATGACATTGAATGTAAATGCGTAATTTTGATTTGGAGCGACCGTCGTCCCTGCTGGGATAGGGACGCGTCCACCAGTCCTCCAGATCCCGTTGTCCGGCGGCGCCTGACTTCCGAGTCGAACGTGATTAAATTCGGTTGGCATCGGCGCGCCTGTTTCGGCCCAGGTGCTGCTGCCGGTGTTCTTCATCGTAACGGTGACGGCGTACGTCTGACCGGCAGACATCGTGTTTTGGACGCTTTGGGAAACGTAGGCGGCATCCTCTACCAACGCCGTGGTCGTCGTGGTGGTCGTAGTGCTTCCGCAGGTACAAATCGTGCAAAGAGGTGTCCAGACCGAACCAACACATTCCCATTGCATAGGTCCTGATGAAATACACCCACCTGAATATCCATTTCCGCATACTATTGCACCGCTCGCGGTACACGTTAAAGGAGTTGCATCGCATAACGTCCCTCCTGAGCAGCCCACGCAGACGGAGGTTGTGGTCGTGGTCGTTGGGCAAGGCGCGCCCGTACGGGTGCATGTGCCGTTGCAGTTATCGACGCCTGTCGTGGTCTGGCCGCAGACCGGGGCCGAAGCGCTGCAGCTCCCGTCAGGCGTACACCCGCAAGTGCCCCCTGTAAGCGAGCAGTCATTTCCGCAATTGTCTTTGCCGGAGGTCGTGGATTCACAGGCCGGCGCCGGAGCGTTGCAGCTACCATCCGGAACGCATACGGTAGTTGTGGTTGTGGGGGCGGTGGTGGTTGTTGTGGGCCCGCACGACTCACAAGAGCCCGTGGCTATGTTACAACATTGCCCAGAAGGACATGTTGGATTAACTGCCGAGCAAGAACTTTCGGTCGTGCCAGGCGGGCAATCCGATCCGTCTCCACACGTACAGGAACCGCCGGTAGCCCAGCTCCCATTGTTGCACGTATAAAGTTTGCAATCATTCCCGCATACGGATCCGCCGTTTGAAACTGTCCCATCCGGATTATTGTTGCAGTCAACGCCTGCGCTGTAACAGGACGATCCGGAGGTCGTGGTGGTGGTCGTGCTACAATTATCACAACCAGTGACTGCAGTTCCGCAGATTATTAAATAGTTGCATTCCCATCTTCCTTTCCACACGCAAGTACCGTCGTGGTAATCAGTAAATTGAATTATAGGTGAACATCCTTTAGCTTGACAGTTATATTCAGCTGCTCCGGGACAACCGCCAGTTGGGCCTAAGTCGCCGCAGCATGCTGTTTTTCCGGTGTCGTCTGGACAGCCGCCGCAAGCGTCACCGCCGGCGGTCGTGGTGGTGGTCGCGGTCGTCGTGGTGGTGCTCCCGCCGCCAGGCGGGCAATCCGATCCGGCCCCACACGTACAGGAACCGCCGGTAGCCCAGCTCCCATCGTTGCACGTATAAAGTTTGCAATCATTCCCGCATACGGATCCGCCGTTTGAAACTGTCCCATCCGGAATATTGTTGCAGTCAACTCCTGCGCTGTAACAGGACGCTCCGGAGGTCGTGGTGGTGGTGCTATGACAATTAACACAGCCTTTGACTGAAGTAATACATGATACTTCTTCGCAAGACCACATCGAAGTGTGGACGCAGTTACCGTCCTGGTAAGTAGTCCATTCATAATCATCCGAGCATCCCATAGCCGCACAATTATGAGTACTTGCTCCGGGGCAATCTGACAAATATCCTGAGCAGCATGCTACATTTCCACTGTCGTTTGTGCAGCCGCCGCAAGCGTCACCGCCGGAGGTCGTGGTGGTGGTGCTGCTGCCGCTGGCGGTCGTGGTGGTGGTCTCGGTAGTCGTGGTGGTGCTCCCGCCGCCGGGCGGGCAATCCGATGCGTCTCCACACGTACAGGAACCGCCTGTACCCCAGGACCCATTGTTGCACGTATAAGTTTTGCAATCATTCCCGCATGCGGATGATCCGTCTGAAATACACCCATACGTATTATTGTTGCAGTCAGCTCCTCCGCTGCAACAGGACGATCCTGACGACGAGGTCGTGGTGGTGCTGCCTCCGTCGGTGGTCGTGGTGGTGCTGCCTCCGTCGGTGGTCGTGGTGGTGTCCTCGGTAGTCGTGGTCGTGCTCCCGCCGCCAGGCGGGCAATCCGATCCGTCTCCACACGTACAGGAACCGCCAGAAGACCAACTCCCGCCGTCGCATGTATAAGTTTTGCAATCATTCCCGCATGCGGATGATCCGTCTGAAATACACCCATACGTATTATTGTTGCAGTCAGCTCCTCCGCTGCAA
>Ga0182027_10000702_pt1 | contig 57312 bp, 53 predicted proteins | sample 712E1DmetaG_FD_121300 | JGI IMG/M metagenome (GOLD analysis project Ga0182027, IMG submission 121300) | Permafrost microbial communities from Stordalen Mire, Sweden - 712E1D metaG (Illumina Assembly) | ecosystem: Environmental > Terrestrial > Soil > Wetlands > Permafrost | place: Sweden...
AGCTACCATCAGCTTGCGCTGCAGAAGACGGACACGCTCTTGTATCAGACCGCGGCCCAGGGGTATGAGGATTACATAACGAATTATCCGGCTTCCGCGCATTCGAGCGAATGTCATTACAACCTTGCCGAGATACAGTTCTCGTTGGGCAATTACCAGCGCGCCGCGGAAGAATATATGGCCGTGTCCCGGCGGTATCCTGACCCGAAATACAAGGAAACCGCCGCATGGAACGCGATTGTTGCGTCCCAGAACCTCCTGAAGAAGGAAGGATCGCAGACGAAATGAGAGGCCGGGCACCACTGACTCAGAGCGTGGCTCTTCTGTTGTGCGTTATTGCGCTGTGCGCAATCCCATTCGGGTGTGCCGCGACGAAAAAGGCTGCGCACAAGCCGGAAACCAGGACGGTCCCTGCGCCGAATGCCCATCCGGACTCCTCGACGCAGAAGGCTTTGGCTCAGGAAAAAGCAAATGCCAATGCGCAAGCGGAAAGGGCAGGATCGCTGTCCCCGGCGTCGCAACTCATGGTCAAGGCATGTGATAATTATATGTCAATAAATCCGGAAAGCCAGAAAGCCGCAGAGGTGCTGGCGATAAAGGCGTCCCTGTATTACAATAACAAACTGTACGACGAGGCGCGCTCGTCGTACAAGGCGGTTATCGACCGTTTTCCCAAGGACCCGCACGGCGTTGAGGCGATCCGCATGATCGCTCAATCGTACTATGAGGAGAAGAAGTTCGATGATGCGCAGGTCTGGTACCGCAAGCTCAAGGACAATGCCGTGGAAGGCACGGACAAGCAAGAAGCGGTCTCGCGTATCGCCGAATCGATTTTCAAGCTCGGCGAATCGTACGAGGCCCAGGGCAAATTCAAGGATGCGGCGACCGAATACGAGCGGGTGGCGCTTGAATTCCCTGATGCAAAGATTGCGGAAGTGTCGCTGTTCAATGCCGGCCTGGTCTATGAAAAGGTATCGGAATGGGCGCAGGCCATCCTCATGTACCAGAAACTGGTCCAGAAATATATTTCGTCAAAACTGCTTGCCAAGGCGCATTTCAGGACAGCCAAGAGCTACGAGAAACTGCTGCAATGGAACAATGCGGGTGAGACGTACCTGCGCGTCGTCGCGAATTTCCCGCAGTCCGATCTTGCGTCCGTATCCCTTTACAATGCGGGGTTCTGTTTTGAAAACGCGGGGAAGTTGCCGGTGGCGGCTGCGACGTTTGAAAAGATGGCGCAGCTTTTCCCAAAATCGGAAGATGCCGCAGACGTGCTGTTTCGGGCCGGGGAAATCTACGGCAAGGTCAAGGACTGGGCAGCCGTGACGCGCGTCAACCAGGAATTCACGCGACGGTTCGGCAACGACGCCAACAGGGTAATCCAGGCGCAATGCATGGTCGGCGTCGCGCTGTACATGCAGAACAAACAGACGGACGCTCTTGACCAACTGAACAAGGCCATTGCGACCTATTCGAAACTGAAGAGTCCGAGCACGACGAACAAGTACTATGCGGCAAAGGCGGAATTCACGATGGGGGAGATCAATCACGAGGCCATGAACGCTCTGGCTCTCACCCAGCCGCACGAGGTTTACAAAAAGCAGATGAAGGCCAAGTCCGACCTTCTTGACAATGTGATTGCGAGTTACTCGCGGGTGATCAAATACCAGATATCGGAATGGACCACGAGAAGCATTTTCTCTATTGGAAAGGCCTACGAGGATTTTGCCATGGCCATTTTCAAGCAGCAGCGTCCGGCCTCCATGTCCATGGACGAGCGCATCGCGCTTGAACTCGGGATCGCCCAGGCAATGGAGGAGTATTTTGTCAATAAGGCGGCGCACTATCACGAGGAAAACGTGAAACTCGGCATCAAGGAAAAAGTCGAGGACAAATACGTTCTCGATTCCCGTCAAAAACTGACATCTCTTCCGTATCTGGCGGGTGAGAACTACCTCACGCTGGTGGATATCGCGCAGGCGTCGAGTGGGGTTCAAAAGACCGAGGCGTTCGCGCTCGTTGCCCTGAAGCTGTCAACGTTGCAGAAGATCGGCCCGTTCCAGGAACGGGCAATCGCGCTGTTCCTCAAGTGCCTTGAAAACGGTAGCCGGTACCAGCAGACCGACGCGTTTTACAATAAGGCAAGCACGCTCATTACCAAGACATCGTATACCGTGGGCCAAACCTATGCGGACATCGCCACGACGGCGCGCGAGGCCCCGATACCCGCGGCGTTCGATCCGTACGAAGCGTTCGTGTACAAGACGAAACTCATAAAGCAGATCGAAACCTACGAGGACAAATCTCTGGAGAATTTCCTCCGTACGGTCAAGATCGCGGAAGCGTACAAGATCGATGACGAATATGTCAAGCAGACCAGGAATGCGCTGCCAAAGCTGCTGTTCGTGAGGGGCCGTTGCTACGACGTGTTGTGCGCCGGCGCGTTTGCGGACCCGCCGTTTCCCCGGAATTCAACGGATGCGGAAAAAGAGGAGTACCGCGCCCGGTTCGAGGAGATCGGACTGCAGTTCCAGGAGAACGCGTTCGATGCCTATAAATCAATTCTCGCCTATGCCAAGCAGAACTATGCGACCGGCGACTTTGTCACGCACGCCTATGTGAGGATGTTTCAGAAATATCCCAAAGAATACGGCGTGAAAATCGAAAGAATCGATTCGCGTTCGGTCACGGCAGGGCCTGAGTGGAAATGCAGTCCCGACACCGCGGTAAACTGGGCTGGCCTGGAATTCTCCGATACGGCGTGGAAACAGGTGCAGAAAGTAAAACTCCCGGAGTCCGTGGCTCTCACGGGGTTCGGCGACAAGGTGCCGCCGGCCATGTGGCTCGGGGACGGTGTACCCGGTTCGCCCGCCTATGTGCCTGCGCAACAGTGCGCTTTCAGGCGCGTGTTCTACAATTACGACATGCTCAAAGACGCGAAGCTTTCGGTTGCCGCCATCGACGAATATACCGTGTATTTCAATGAAAAACAGCTGATGCCCTCGATTGGGGATACGATGGACTGGACAAAAGCGAAGCAATGGAACCTGATGGGAAAGATCAGGGACGGCAAAAATGTGTTGGCGGTGTATGTGAAGAACAAGATTCGCATGGGTTGCGGACTAATTCCGGCCCTGTCGTATACGGTATCGACCAATGCGTTCGTGCCGCAGCCGCCGCAGAGCGCATCGCCCCTTGACCCGAAACTGGCGACTGAAGCGGTGTATCAGTTTCCGCCAATCGCAAATTTTGTCATGCCGGCGGCAGCGCCTGTGGCAAAGAAGCAGACGAAGTGACGCAAGGAGACTGCATGGAACGTATCGTTCGTAGTACGATCATGGGAATACTCTGTGCGGTTGCCTCGATCATCGCCTCGGGCCCGAAGGGGGCCGAAAGTGCTGCAAAGGACACCGCAGAGTCCGCAGCCACCGGCGCCGCGGCCTCCGGAGGAGCCGCGTACCGAATAGACAAGCCCGGAACCATCACCTTTACCGTTGGAGTCAAGATCAAGGGTAAGGTGGAAAAACCGCAGGTCATGATTTTCCTGCCAAAGGAAAAGCCCTATTACCATACGACAACATTTTCATATTCGTTTTCAGATGAAATCATGAAACCCCTGCCGTTCACGGCCATAGAAAAATAGCGGGATTGCCATTTGTAACTTATTGAGTAATATTGACTAATTCGGGGTCGTTAATGTAGACTTGAAAAGTCGAGAAGTCGAGAAGTCGAGGAGTTGAGGAGTCGAGTGGTCTAAACTCGCTTTAGACTCGCATTATCGCTTTGCAAATAAAGGAGGAATTGATCATGGACCCTTTTGTGCAGACCGTTGCCCGCTTTTTCCGTGAAGGCGGTTTCTGGATGTACCCGATCGTGGCCGTGTCGGCATTTGCATTGGCGGTGACGGCCGAGCGGGCGATTTACTATTACATACGTTCACGGATCAATGCCAAGGCGCTCTTGACCCAGGTGACGCGCCTGGTGCGCAACGGTGAGGCGGAGAAAGCGCGCCAGCTCTGTTCCAAGATGAAAACGCCGCTCGCGATGATTGTTGAAAGCGCGCTGTGGCATTACATCCAGCACGAAACCGACCAGGAAATTCAGAATGCGGTTGACGAAATCGCTTTGCGCGAACTTCCCAAGATACAGCGCCGGACCCATTACCTTTCCCTTTTTGCAAACTTGGCCACCTTGCTGGGGCTTTTGGGGACGATCTTCGGCCTGCAGGCGGAATTCGCATCGCTGGCCACCGCAGACCCTTCGCAGAAGGCCACCATGCTGGCGCAGGGTATCGCCATCGCGCTCAACTGCACGGCGTTCGGCATCTGCATCGCCGTGTTCTGCATGGTCATGTATTCCATTTTGGGGTCAAAATCCAACACGATCATCGAGGAAATCGACGAGAGTTCGGTGCGGCTGCTCAATTTCCTGTTTGCGCAGCGCAGGCAGTAATTCAAGGAACGGAATATGCCGCGTCAAATAGACATTGACAATTTCGAAGAAGAAAAATCAAAAAAGGCGTTTCCCGCGACCAAGCGGGCAAACAAGTCGCTTTCAAAAGACGTCGAGATGATCGATCTCGACCTCACGCCTTTTATGAATATTTTCATGGTCTTGATTCCGTTCCTTGCCGTGATGGCTGTTTTTACGCGCATTGCCGTACTGGAATTTTCCCTGCCGCCGGCACAGTCCGAGGGGGTGACGGGCAATCAGCAGAACAAGGAACTTGATGTTTCAATCGTCATCACCGATGATGGATACCGCATCGTGGGAACGGGAAAAAAGCTTGACCTCGTGCCCAAAATCAGGGGCCAGTATCAGCTCGAACAGCTTCGGGCGCTTTTGAAGGCGATAAAATTCGAGTATCCGTCGCAAAAGAGTCTTGTCCTCGTCTTGGCGCCGGATGTTCTCTACGACGATGTCATACATTTCATGGACATATGCAGGGAATCCCAGTTCCCTGACATCGGTCTTTCCGGGGAGATACGATGAGCCTGAAACTAAGAATGCGCAAGCACAACGATGTCCCGATTCTCGCGCTGTCGGGTGACGCGGTTGGCCAGGACGTGACCAAGGTGGGAGAAAAGATCAATGCCCTGATCGAGGGCGGCGCCACGACGATCGCGATTGACTGCTCGGAACTTGACGCAGTGGACAGTCATGGCCTGGGAATGTTCGTGTTTTCATGGAAGCTCATGGACGCCCAGCAGCGACGCCTCGTCTTCGTGAACCCGAGCGAGTTTGTCAAGAACCTTTTCGAAGGCTCGAACCTTCACCGGGTCTTCACCATCGTGGATTCAACCGAGGGACTATGAGCTATCCGGCGTCAAAATCAAACCAGAAACAGCTGCGGAAACCGCGCAGCAACAAGAACCTGAAGGCATTCAAGCCGCAGATGACGTCGCTGATCGACCTGATGACCGTTATCATCATTTTCCTGCTGCAAAGCTTTTCAACGGAAGGTCAGATCATCACGGTTTCCAACGACCTATCCCTGCCCAAATCGTCGGCAAAGAAGACACCCGAACTGAATGTGAATATCATCGTGACCAACAAATACATAATGGCGGAAAATGAGAAGCTCGTTGCTATCGACGAGGTCCTTTCAAATGACGACTTGGTGGTGCCTCAGCTGTACGAGTGGCTCGGCCAGCGCCGGCAGATGACGGAAAAAATCGCGCAATACTCGACAAAAACCACCTTCAAGGGAAATGTGACCATTGAGGGAGACAGGCGGATCCACTTCCGGCTGCTCAAGAAAATCATGTACACCTGCGGGCAGCAGGGGTTTAACAACTTCGCCCTTGCGGTGGAGTCGACAAGCGAGTGATTGACTGATGGAACGCGAAGGCAACATCATCGTGGTCGGCGGCCGTTCCGCCGCGATTGAAACCGGACTGCTTCGATCGGTCCGCGGGTCTTTTTTCGCAAAGACCGACACGCGGTTCGTCGTCATCGCGATTCTGTGCGTGGGGCTGCACGCCGGCATCCTCATCGGGTTTCGGACGGTGCATTTGCAAACGGTCAGGATGAAATCGATCGAGGAAATCCCGGAGCGCTTCGCCAGGCTCATCGTGGAAAAACCCATCCCGAAGGTGGAAAAGAAGAAACCCGAAGCCCTTCAGAAAGCAAAGGAAGGACAGGAAGCAACGGTGCAGGAAAAGGAAGCAGCGCCCCAAACCGCCAAGGAAGGGATTGCCTCCGCACCCATGACAAAGGAGAGGGCCGTGGCGCACAAGGCGGTCGAGGCTCAGGTAGCCAGGGTTGAGGCTAAGATCCGCACCGTGGGCGTGCTCGGGATGCTGACCGGCGTCGGGACCACGGCTAAGGGGCCCTCGGTAGTGGATGTGCTCGGCGCCGTGGGTGGTCGCAAGGAAAAGTTCCAGGACCTTGACAAGGCCCTGGCCGACGTGTCCGGCCTGCAGCAGACCCAGAACGTCGACGTGCTGCAGAAAAAGCTTGTCAAAAGTAAGGACGTTGAGGTGAGTCACAAGGAGAATATCGACGATCTGATTGCCGGCATCAAGACGGCAAAGACAAACGATCTCGCCAAAAGGGGCGATATCGTGATTTCGCGTCCCCAGAGCATCGAAGGCGCGGGATCGTCCAATGCCAAGCGCGACATCACCGCGATCAATGAAATCGTGAGCACGCATAAAGTGAGCATCCGCATGAGTTACGAACGTTTTCTCAAGCGGGCGCCCGATCTCGCGGGCAAGATCACCATCCGATTTACCATTGACGCGGGCGGGAACGTCAACAAGGTCGAGATCGTCGAGAACACGACGGGCAACAAAGACCTGGAGGACGAAATCGTGCGCAAGGTCGGCATGTGGAAATTCGAAACGATAAACGAGGGAGAGGTAACGGTCACCTATCCATTTCTCTTTCAACCGGCGAGTTGAATTGGGGAATTGTCTCTTGTTATGATTCCCCTCTCCTAGGGGAGAGGGGTGGCCGCGAGGCCGGGGTGAGGTCGCATTGAGAATCATTGAAAGGATTTTTGTATGAAGACCAGACTGATAGGAATCACGCTCTTCCTGTGGGCTTTCGCCGCTTCTGCCGGCATCATCCGGACCGGCGACGTGCTTGACATCGTGGTACAGAGCCATCCGGAATTCTCCGGAACCTTCACAGTGACCGAGACCGGGACAATCGATTATCCCCTGCTCGCGGACGAGGCCGTGACCAATATTACCACGTCCGAACTCATGAACGACCTGACGCTGAAACTCGCCAAACACATCGACAACCCGCTCGTGGTCATCGCGATCGTTGAGAAGCCGGCCATCGTCGTGTACGTCCTCGGCCAGGTCAAGACTCCCGGGCCGGTCAAGACCTACCTGGGCGCAACGCTGCAGGAAGTGATCATGGGAGCGGGCGGCCCGCTGGAGACGGCGAACCTTGAAAAAATCAAGATCGTCCATAAGAACACCGCCGAAGAGAATGCGGACTATTTCAACATGAAGGCGTTCTTGATAAGCGGGACGCTTTCGGACATGCCGAAACTGCGGCCCGACGACATGATCGTTCTGCTTGCCGAACAAAAGTCGAACAAGGTCAAGGTTATCGGCGCCGTGAACAGGCCGGGGTTTTTCGACCTCACGGAGAAGATGAACCTCTTCGAAATAATCTATCTGGCCGGCGGTCCGGCTGAGCGCGGCGATCTGTCCAAGGTCCGCCGATTCTCTCAAGTCAACGGAAAGAACGTCGAAGAAGTGATCAACGTGCAAGCCTTCTTGGATAAAGGAGAAATGGACAATATCCCGCAGGTGGCCCCGGGTGATGTCGTCATCGTGTACGCCCGGTGGTACGACTGGAGAACCATCCTGAGTGTGCTAAACAACGTCCTTCTTTTCGTTGTCACCATTCAGGCATTCGGAGGAGTATTCAAATAGTGGAAAAATCAATCATCGCCGCGGGCCTTTCCCGGCTGAAAAGCGGCACGCAGGTCAAAGACTATGTCGCGATTGTCATCCGGCGACGATGGGTCATTATCATGTCCCTGCTGTCGGTGGCGCTGTCCACCATGTTCTTCGTGATGCGGATCCCGGACATCTATGAGTCATTTTCGACCGTGGTCATCGAGCAGCAGAACATGCTGCTCATCCAGGCCATGAATGCGGGCGCCGAGGGCAGGTCGCTTGACTTTTACCAAGGCATTCTCAACAGCAGGACGTTCCTCGAAATGGTGTACGACAGTCTGGGCATCGACGCGTTCAAAACCTTGCAGCCGAAAATCGACCGCGAGGGTGCGCTGGCCTCCATCCAAAAAAGCTTTTCCCTCCGGAATACCGAATATGCATCGTTCATGCGATTCAATGTTCAGGCGTCGTCAAAGGAACTTGCCTACGCGCTGGCCAGTGGCGGCACCGAGATTTTCCGGAAACGGTGCCGTGAAGTCGAGACCGAAGAATCCAGACGCGCCACCACAGAGCTCGAAAATCAGCTCAAGTCGATTCGCGACAAACTGGAACAGGCGGAACACGACTATCAGACCTACCGCGAACTTCGCGGAAACATAACCGAGGGAACGACGCCTGAACTGAAAACCCTGACCGAAGCATATGCGACAAATACCGCCCAGCTGGGGCTGAAGGAGGCTGACCTCAACGCCGAGAGAAAACAGCTGGCCCAGATAGAAGCCGAGATCACGCCGTCTGAAAGCGAGCGTTCTCCCGAGTTCCTGAAACTTCGCTCGCGGCTTCGCGAACTCGAGCAGGAAAAGATGCGGCTGGAGAACCTGGGCATTAAGCTGGCCGGGCCATCGACCGTGGACCGGGAGATCGACGATCTGGAGCACCAACTCCTGCAATACCGCCAACCCTCCAAAGGAACCTCGGGATCAAGCGTTGATCCGCGCACCGTCAAGCAATGGCAGGAACTGCGCAAGTCGGTGCTCAACAAAGAGGGTGAACTTGATCTGTTCAAGCGACGGCTTGAATCGTACAAGAAGGCGATTGCCACGTACAAACAGAGCAATCCGGACATCCTGACGCACTCACTTGAGTTGCAACGGCTGCAGCGGTCGCGCGAAGTGTATGAAAACGTTTACAATGTCCTGCTGCAGAAATCCGAGGAGGAGCGTGTGCGAAACACGTCCAACACGGCGGGAATCAAGATCGTTGACGTTGCGCGAATGCCGTCCCACCCGATTCCGAAGAATCAGACGAGGTACTATGCATTCGGCATCATCCTTGGCCTGCTTCTGGGCGTGGGGCTGGCGTTTCTCCTCGAGTTCAACGATACCACCATCAAATCGAATGAAGATGTGGAACGGTACCTTTCGCTCCCGATTCTCGGCACCATACCGCACATAGCGCACAACAAGAAGGAAGGGATAGAGATCAGGCGACGGTCCTCGAAATCGAAGAAGCAGATGTCCGTCCAGCAATATCCGCGGCAGTTGCTCTCGTTCTCCGGCGACGACTCGGTGATCACGGAATCCTACCGGTCACTGCGCACCAATCTATCGTTTGTCAGCCCCGACCATCCGATACAGACCGCGCTTCTGACGTCGGCTGGGCCCGGCGAGGGTAAGTCGCTGACGATTTCAAACCTTGCCATGGCCTATGCGCAGATGGGTAAGAAGACCCTGCTTGTTGACACGGACCTGCGCAGGCCGGTCCTGCACCACCTGTTCGGGCTGAAGCGGGAACCGGGGTTCTGCGATCTCTTTGTTGAAAACCCGGATTACGCAACGGCAATCCGGCCCACCGGCAAGGATAATCTTTCCATCGTCACGGCAGGGATGTTCACACCGAACCCGGCGGAACTCATTGCGTCACACAAGATGGTGCAGCACATCGATTATTTCAAAAAGAACTTTGACATCGTTTTTTTCGACACGCCGCCCGTATTTGCGGTCACGGACGCAACGCTTCTCGGAACAAAAGTCGACGGAGTGCTGCTGGTCATCAAGGCGCACCATACCGACAAGGAAATCGCGGTACGCGCAGTCACGTCAATGCAGAACGTCGGTGTCAAGGTTTGGGGCGTCGTGCTCAATGACATCAACCTGACGCATCGCTATTCTTCCTATGGGTATTACAAGTACTATTACCATTATTACAAATCAAAAACAGATTGACGGATCATGGAACGTCGCGATACAAAGGATTTTAACGACGCAAAGCATAGCCGCGGAGAGTGGGACACAAAAGTCGTGGCCGTTCGAAGCAAAGTACTTCGGTTTTGTGCCGGATTCCTGTCGCAAAAGCGCAGGGGCGTCGACGACCTCGCGGCGCTCTCTTCAAGAGATGCTGCCGGACTAGTGCTTGACGCGGGCGCCGGAACCGGCGCGTACAGCGTCTGGTTCGCTTCGCGCCGCGCGTGCCGGGTCATCAGCGTCGATATCTCATGTGCCGCGCTGCAAAAGGCCCAAGGCTCCGCGTTGTCGCTCGGTTTGGCACAAAGCATCAGCGCCGTGTGCGCCGATCTTCACGCCCTGCCGTTTCGGGAGCCCAACTTCTGCGCGGCGTTCAGCGTCGACACGCTCGGCCATGTTGCGGACGTCAACAAAGTGCTGGACGAGTTGCTCCGGTGCGTGGCGTCCGGCGCGCCGCTCTTCCTCCACAGCGAATGCGGCGATTACAGGAAACGGTGGCCCGACCGCATGCTCATGCATCGGCTCGGCGCCGACCTGGCGGCGCAGCAAGACGGCCACGACGCATTGCGCGATGCGCGCGACCTGTTCATGCTCTATTCGCGGCGGTTCAAGATAGTATCGTTTGTCAACCCTGCCGGGTATCTCGGCTGGTTTCTCGGGTATCCGGAAAAATATCGCCCGGCCTTTGTTGCCGCGGGCCTGACGGGGGTCGCCCGGTTTCTTTCCCTGTGCGCGGCACTCAAGAAAACCCCGGTTCTGGGGGTGATCATGCGGTTCGTGAACGCCTCGTCGAACCATCTCGAAAACTATTTCGGCCTCACGGGCGGCGGGTCCTGCTTCGCACATGTAAAAAAACCAACCTGAGCGAGAAGGCCGAAGGTGGAAAGCTCAATCGATGTCATCATCCCGACGTATGACCGCCCGCGTTGTGCGGAAAAACTGACGGCATCGGTGGCGCCGTTTCTGGGTGAACAGGACCGTATCGTGGTCGTGTGGCAAGGCAAACAAAAACCTGACATCCGGGAATCCCGGGCCATTCTCCTCCTGTATTCTTCGGTTCCATCCCTGACTCGTGCCCGGAATAGCGGCATCCGCGCCGGATCGAGCGACATCGTCATATTTCTCGACGATGACGTGACGGTAATGCCGGGTCTTCTCCAGGGGCATCGCGCTGCATACGCCGATCGCACGGTCGGGGCCGTAGCGGGGCGGATAGACGATCCGGTATTTGACGCACGAGAAACCTGTCCGGCTTCGTTTGACGAAACGACGGGCCGCCTGGTTCAAAATTTCTGCGTTGAAAAAAGCCAGTACACCCTGAGCGTCATGGGCGCCAATATGTCATTTCGGAGAAAGGCGCTTGAAGAAATCGGCCTCTTTGATGAGCAGTTCAGACACAATGCGCTGTGGGAAGAGGTCGACGCCGCGTTTCGCTTGCGAAAGGCCGGCTGGGCAATCTGGTACTGCAGTTCGGCACGGGTCAGGCACTTCCGGGAAACAAGCGGAGGCTGCAGAACCGGTTCGCGGCATACATATCTCTATAACCAATTTGCCAATACCGCCTATTTCGGGGCACGCCATTGCCAGAAGAAATACCGGATGTTATGGTTTTCCTACTGGAAATACCGGCTTGAATTTGAATCTCGCACAAAAGCCCTGTGGGCCAGACATGATCCGCTCCTGGTTCTTTCGGGAATTTGTGGGACCATGTCCGGGATCCTGCGGTTTGCGATGCGGGGACGGCCATGAACGTAGGGTGGATAGCGCCGATCGATACACGATGCGGAATCGCGTTTTACGCAAAAAGATATGCGGAGTCGCTTTCTGATTTTTGCACGGTCACAAAACTGGATCCGCAAAACTTTCTCATAAAGAGAAAGGAATTCCTGCGCGCGCTGTCAGGGTGCGACTGCGTCCACCTACAGTACGAAACCTCATTCTTCCTTCAGGGGCATTCTGATTTTTACCCTGACTTGTGCAAAAGCATCCGGCAAAGAAAAATCGTGACGCTCCACGAATTGTACCGTACGGCGCCGGGTGTGTTTCCACGGGATGCACTTACCGGTCCATGGCCGCTTTCGACTGTCAAGAAGATCGCGTGGGATCTTCGTCATCCTCACTGGGCCGCCTTTGCAAAGCATCAGCGCAAGAAATTCTACGCCGACGTCGTTATCGTTCACTCGAAGTTTCAAAAGGAAATCCTTTTGGAAAGAGGATTTCCAAATGAGAAGATTGCCGCGATTCCCCTTCCCATACGGAAGCACGCCGAGACTGCTGTCGTCAAGGACAAGGACGCTTTGCCGGTTGTTCTCGGCGCGACCGGATTCATTAACCCTGCATACGACTATGAACTGCTGTTTGAGGTTCTGGAAGCCATGACGATACCGTGGCGGTTTGTGTGGGTCGGCGGTGCGCGGCGGGACGAGGACGAGAGACTGCTGCATGGTATCAACCAGAAGATAGACAAAAGAGAGTGGAGAGAGAAATTTACCGTTACCGGGTGGGTGCCTGATGAGGCGCGGGACCGGTTGCTTGACGAAATGCATGTCTTTTGCGCGTTTTTCAAAGAGCGGAGCTCGTCCGAAAGTCTTGCCGATGCCGTCGGCGCCAAAACGCCGATCATCGCAAGCAGGATTGCTCTTACCGAGGAGCTTGCTCGGTTCGGCCCGGTTCTGGTGCTTGCACCGTCCGAGCCTGACAAAATCGCCAAAACAATAACAGAAATGATTTTTGATAAGGCGTTGAATCAAAGGATCAAGGAGGCGCAGGCGCTGTACGGCGAAACGTACAGTACCGCCGCGTGCTGCAGGCGCGTCGTTGATTTGTATGAAAAGGTCGTTTCGATATGAGAGTCATGTGGGATTTCAGGCTCTTTTCATACGGGTACCGGCAGCGGGGTGTCGGCACGTTTGCGGCGGGCATGGCCCGGGCGATCGCGGGCGCCGTGGACCCGGGAGACATAGAAATTTACATATGGGGAAACAAGAGCCATGTGCCGGCAGATCTTGCGCGTCATGCTGCAAAATGGGTGGGATACACAAAGGGCTCCTGGGTAACGGATTTGCTTGTAGTCCCGTTTCTCATCCTCAGGCACCGGATCGACCTGTTTCACTATTGGATCGCGCTGGGGCCGGTTTTCAGGATCGGAATCGGTTTGTTCCATCCCGGCAGGACCTCTATGACCATTCATGATTGTGCGGTCCAATTCCTTCAAGGAAATGGCCATCTCGACCATGTCCGGGGTACAACGTACTGGCGAGTGCAAAAAAAACTGTTGGAACGCGCAGGAGCTATTGTTTGCAATTCACGGAAAACAGAGGAAGAGGTGCGGACCATCCTGAAAGACAAGCCGGTCAGAACAAGCGTCATCTATCTGCCCGTCGCAAAGGCCGGGCCGCACAACCTCGCACGCACGAAGACCTTTGTGACGCTTGCCGGAGCACCGCACAAGAACGTGCGGGGAGTTGTACAGGGATTCATGGAATTTGCAAAATCGCATCCGGGCTTCTGCTGCGCCGTCCTGGGTGTAATTGATACTAGCGAACAGCCCCTTCCGGAAAGCGAGTGCATTCGTCGCGAGGGAATGGACCGTTACGAGTACTACCTTGACAATGCGGCCGGTATTGCCGTTTGTTCGACCTACGAGGGTCTCGGCATTCCGGTCCTGGATGCTTTGTCCAGAGGGTGCCCGGTCATCGCGTCGGACATGCCGGTGTTTCATGAAACCTGCGGCGACGGCTTCGCCCGGTTTGTGGATCCGCGCAATCCGGCGGCAATTGCGGAAGGCCTGAGTGATGTTGCCGATCATCAGGAAGAATGGATGAAAAAATCCGAACAGGGATATGAACGATACAGGAAGATGAGTGAACCGGCAGGCAGGGATTGGGTGGCATTGTACGATTCGTTGTGTGTCAAGAAGTAGTTGGTGTAAACAAACCGGAACAAACAGAAAAAGCAAAGGCTATTTTAAGAAAGGCCAAAAAACTGAAACAGTCTGCTTCAGAATTGGTAAAACTGACCCTTGCCCTCGCGGCAGTGGGAAGAAATTCAAGAAATGCCGCGGGAAATAGATGCGTATGGTGATGTTGTCAAATGAAAAAGAAAGAAACCCCTCAGTCACCGGTGGCGACAGCTCCAACGAGGGGAATGGAAGAAACCCCTCAGTCACCTGCGGTGACAGCTCCCCTACAAGGGGAGCCTTTTCCGGCAAGCCTCCCTTCAAAGGGGAGGTGGCGCGAAGCGCCGGAGGGGTCTCTTCTCGGCGAAGGGGGATATTCACAATTGAGGATGTCCGTAAACGCGGATTGATATGGGATGGCCATTCGTTGCCCTACAATCCGAATCTTGTCGAAAATGCTCGCGTTTTACGCAAAAACATGACAAAGGCCGAAAAGAAACTTTGGTATGAATTTCTGCGAGCCCACGAAAAAAAATTCTATCGACAGCGGCCAATCGATCATTTCATCGCAGATTTCTATTGCTCCGATTGCGGCCTGATAATCGAACTTGATGGAAGTCAACACTATACGCCGGACGGCTTGAAAAGGGACGCTGTTCGTGCTGATATTCTGTCGTTGTACGGACTGGATATTTTGCGGTTTACAAATGCTGATGTCTTGAAACAGTTTGATGCGGTATGTAAAGAAATAGATATGAAGTTGCAAGGAGACCCCTCAGTCACCTGTGGTGACAGCTCCCCTATCACGGGAGCCGAGTTCGGAACGCCTCCCCACAAAGGGGAGGTGGCGCGAAGCGCCGAAGGGGTCTCTTCCTGTCCATCTGTCTTGCCTGTTTGCGGCGGCGGTGTGAATCATCTTGCGCGAAATCGAGAGAGGCTGGGAAAATAGGGTTAACACTATCTTCAGAGATTCAAATTTATGTTTTTGTCAATAATCATACCAACGTATAACCGATCCCAAAGCCTTGCCCGGGCCTTGTCGGTACTCATTGCGGATCTGAACCATGCGGACGATGCGGAAGTAATCGTCATTGATGACGGTTCGGATCCTGCCGTCAGAACTGAAAACATTGACCTGTGCGACCGGCTCTGCATCCGCTATGTCGCGCATGAGAAGCGACGCGGCGTCGCTGCCGCACGAAATACCGGCATGAAGAAGAGCATTGGAACGTGGGTGGCCTTTCTTGATGACGACGTGACGGTATGCCGTAACTGGTATGAAAAGCTTCACGCCCTGCTCACAGGCGTATCCGAATATATCGTTGGCGTCGAAGGCCGGGTTGAGGCAGAGGGCAACGGGCTGTGGGACAGGGAAGTATCAAACGAAGACGGCGGACTCTTTCTCACCTGTCATTGCATGTACCGTGCCGACGCTCTCAAAAAGGAAAATGGATTCGACGAGCATTTTACGGGACGGTATCCCGCATGCGAAGATCACGAACTCGCGTCGCGGATGCAACGGTGGGGGAACGTCATTTTTGATAAAAGAATCTCTGTTGTCCATTCTCCGCGCCAGAGGAACCTTGCGGCTTATTGCGCGGGTTCGTTCGAGCGCATGCAATCGCAGCTCGATGCGGAATACTATTTCTATGTCAAGCAACGGGACCGATACCACTGTTTCCGGCATAACGCCACCTTTTTCGGCACGCTTCGGGCGATTCTCTTCAAGCATACTCTTACCACGCTGCATCGTAGATCAATCAAGGCTATAGTGCAGCATCCGGTCCAGTTTGCAACCCTTGCGATTTCCAGTCTGCTGGAACAGGCATGCGCGTGGATTCTGACGCCCGTGTTTATCTGGAGATTTTTCCGCTCGCCCCTGACATTTTTCAGCGCTTATGTCGACAGCGAAATGACGGAAAAATTCTGGGGATTTCAGGAACCTTTGTCCCTTCAGAAATTTGCAGTACAGGCGTCGATGGGAAAATCGCTGCTCTTTCCGCTCCTGCGTCAACAGGTTTTTTCGCCTCTCCCGGTCATCAGGCGGTGCATCCGCTGGAGCCGGACCATGAACAATAACCGCTGTTTTCTCCGGATCGACGACGTATTCCTGGATCAAAAGGATGCGGTCCTGGAACTGTGCGAGATCGCGGCGAAAAGGAAAATTCCTTTTCTGGCGGGCGTGATCGGAAGTCAAATAGCAGACCGGCAGTATGACGGCCTTATGGACAGAATCGTTTCCTGCGGAGGGGAAATCGGATTGCACGGGTTTTTCCATGAGGGAAAATTCGGGCCCTATAACAGCGAGATACTGCAGAAATCCCTTCCGACACTTGGCGTGATGGTCAAAAAGGTTTTGACCGAAATCCCGCAGTCGAATCGGCCGCTGGCTTTCATGCCGCCGTTCAATGCGATCTGCCGCGAACAGATAGTCTTCCTCGGCAACTATTTTAGGGTCATTTGCGGAGGTCCGGAGACTGCCCGATTTACCGATAAGATATTCGGACCGGTGGCGCTCAAAAACGGGTCATGGTATTTTCCCGCGTTTTATCCCTTTTATCAACGCGCAACGTCGATCGTCCGGTCCGGAGCCTTGCATGACTATGGCAGGGCGGGAGCCAATATCTGTTTTGCCGTGCACCTGGCCGATGAGGCACAAGACGGCTTCAGGGGATTTTCGGACCTTCTGGACGTCATCGGGGACAAATTGACAAAGTGGTCATGTTTCGAAAGAGGCGGCTTTTCCGGCGGCGGCAACGAGTTTCATCCGGAAAGGGCGCCATGAAAATCTGGTTTGCGGTATGCATGCCGAGCTCGTCCGTTGGCGGCGTCGCGCGCAATACGCGTGAATTGTCATCCGGATTGTCCCGGCTCGGACACCAGTGTACCGTTATCGATGCGGGAAGTGCGCCATGCAACTTTCTTGCCTTTTCATTCCGTTTGCTCCTGTTGTTCGCGTTCAAGATCGGTCAAAAGCCGGATTGGATCATCGGTCGTTCGACCGACGCGGTATGGTGCGCCGCATTCGCCCGCCTGTTTCATCTGAAAACAAGAACGGCGCTGCACAGCCACGGCTGGGAGGAAAAAGTTTACGAAGCTGAACAGCGGCTCCCCAAAGCTTGTGCCGCCGAAGGTCCGGCAACGACGTGGAAGGCCCGCGCAATCCGGTTTCCGCTTCTTCGGCTCACGGCAGCCTTCGGCGACGCAATTTTTTGCGGGACCATAGAGGAGGCCCGGTGGCTTGCGAGGCGGCATCCTGCGACCAAAGGAAAAATTGTCTGCATTCCAAACGGCGTGGCGGCCCGACCGGGGTTGTACTGGACGTGGCAGACAACCCCGGCAATCAAGTTTTGTGCGGTGGGAAACATAACCTGGAAGAAAAATATCGCGCATGCGGTGCGGATTTTCCGTATTGTGAAGAAAACGATACCCACGGCCACGCTGACCGTGGTAGGATCATCGATGCAGGAATTGATTCTGGCAACCGGATTTGGTTCGCTTGACGGCGTTCGTGCCGTGGTTCGCGAAAATCCGGAGGATATGGCAAAACGGTATGGCGAGAGTCCGTTTTTCATGTCAACATCTCTCTATGAAGGAGGCAGGTCGCTGGCCATTCTGGAGGCTATGTCCTTTGGCTGCGTCGTGTTCGCGTCGCCCATACCGTCCAGCATTGAATTTGTCAAAGACCGGCATAACGGCATTATTGTGCCGTCACTGTCCGCCGAGGAGGATGCGGCCATCGTGGTGTCTTGTGTGCGGTCTCCGGCACTGTGCGCGGAAGTCGGCCGCAATGCCTTCCGGTTCAGCGCCCGTCAGTCGTGGGAGCGGCAGGTCGGCCGGCTGGAAAAGGTTTTATGCAACAGGCGGTGAAGGTGAGCGTCTCGGTCGTTGTCGCTTCGCACAGGAGTGACTATGTGCGTGAGCTGACAGACGCCTTTTCCAAACGCCCGAGCGCTACGGCGCCGGAATTCGAAGTCATCGTGGTTGCCGATTATCCGGTCCTTGATCACCGCCGAATGTACCCGGGCATACGCTGGGTATATCATGATGACCAGAGTATTTCGGCAAAACGGAACATCGGGGCAGCATCGGCGCTGGGAGATATTTTTGCCTTTATCGACGATGATTGCGTGCCGTCGCACGACTGGATTGAAAAAGGGTTTTCCTATCTTGACAATCATGGCGATGCTGCGGGATGTGAAGGCAGAACAGTGGTCGAACGAAGTTCTGCGGCAGCCCCGGTTTCGGAATTCCGTCGACTTGAGAAAGCCGGATTTCGAACGAACAATATCTTTTACCGCAGAAGCTCGTTCGAATCGGTCGGAAGGTTCGACGAACGGTTCACGTTTCAACGGGAAGACGCGGACCTGGCGTTCTCGATACTCGAACGCGGACAATCCATCGGGTTCTGCGACGACGCGGTCGTGACGCATCGGGTACGAACCGAAGAGAAATGGGACCTTCTCAAGAACTGCTTCAACAGGAGGTTTGATCCGCTGCTGTACAAAAAGCATCCGGTTCTTTACAGAAAGCATATTGGGTCCCCGGTACCGCCGGGAATCGCCTTTGTCATGGCAGTGCACGCGCTTTTTGTCCTCGCAACGTTCACGGTGCTGTGGCCTGTAGCCGCGAGCCTTGACTGTGCAGCGGCACTGGTGCTGGCTGTGCGGAGAAACCGGGGCGGGAAGAACGGATTCCTCTGGATTGCGCGGGATCTTATTTCATTTTTGGCGGCGCCGTTTGTCATAACGGCAGCGTTGATTTATGGGAGTGTGAAATATAGGAAATGGCTATTATGGTAATATTCTTCTGGCGGGTTTGCAGGGATTCCTTGTCGCGCATTCGCCTCACCTCATCACCCCGGCCTGAGTCATCAGGCCGGGGTGATGAGGTGAGGCGAGGGGCAGGAACTTTCCTAGTGAAGTAATCGGGAACAAGTCGAATTCAAGAAAAAGGACCGCATCATCAAAATCGCATTTTTTTCAAAAGAACTTCCGTCCGATTCGCCAAACGGTGTATCATGCCAGGTGCATCGCCTGGCCAACGAACTCGCCGCGCTCGGCCAGCAGGTTACCTGTTTTTCCTTCAGCGAAAAGCCTGACGACGCGAGGTATCAGCACGTGAAGCTGCGGGCAACCGCGACGTCGCGGGTCATTGCCAAGTTCGAGGCTGGTTACCGGTTCGCCGCTCTCAAGACCGGCATGTACGATGTTCTCCATTATCATGGCGACGATTATCTGTGCAAAGGATCCGGCCGCCGCGTGAGGACATATTACGGTTCCGCGCTGTACGAGGCGCTCAATGCCAGAAAAATCATGCGCGGCTTCCGGCAGGCGGTTTTCTACCTGCTTGAATGGCTGTCGTGCCTCCGCCGCGGACAGGGCGTCGGCATATCCAAGACGACCAGGCGGGCATTGCCTTTAATCAAGCATATTATTCCCTGCGGGGTGCCCCTGTCGCTCTATACGCCCGGACTGGCCAAGTCGCCCCACCCTACGATCCTGTTTGTTGGTGATCTGGACTCCCGGAAACGGGGCAGGCTCCTTGTCGACGTATTCCAGTCCGTCATCGTCAAGGCGTCGCACGACGCAGAGCTTTGCATCGTCGGTCCCCAGCAGTGCAGCGGCCCCGGGATCGTCCACAAAGGGCGCATTACCGAACAGGAACTGATCGATGAATACCGAAGGGCGTGGATCTATTGCTGCCCCAGTTCGTATGAAGGGTTCGGCGTGCCGCTGTGCGAGGCGATGGCGTGTGGCGCCGCAATTGTCGCATGCGACAACGGCGGGGTGCGTGAAATAGTGAGCCATAATTATAACGGCCTGTTGTGCACGCCCGAAACCCTGGGCGCGGCCCTGTGCCGGCTGCTTTCGGATACCATTTTGCGGGCCCGGCTCGTCGCTAACGGTAGCGCATTTGTAAAACGATTCGACATGGGCGAAATTGCGCGCGACTATCTCAGGCTCTATCAGAGTATTCAGAAGGCGTCCACACTATGAAGAAAACCCTTTTCACGCCGCTGATCTATATCGGCATAGCCGCCGTGGGCTGCTTCATTGCCTACAAGATGATTCATATCCCCAAGCAGGCGGAATTGGTTACCATGGTTTCGCTGCTCCTGCTGTATCCGATTTTCAAATACCCGGTGTTCGGGCTCTATGCCGCTTTTGTCATCGCTCCGTTCATTCCATTTATCCGCAGGTTGTACTATCTGGCACACGGAAGGCCGGGAATCGATCCGCTGATCATGGTAACGGATATCCTCGTTGCCGTCGTATTCCTGGGCCTTTTTTTGGAATTACGGGAACGCATTCGAGACAGGGACAGCACCGGCCAGTCATATGTTTCACTGGTGACGATCTATCTTGTCTATATGGTAGTCCGGACCTTCATGTTCAATATTCTTCCGCTTACCGACAGCGTGACAAAACTCAAGTATTACGGACCATGCGTACTCCTGTTTTTTATCGGCTATGTCCTTGCGACTCGGCTCGCACCCCTGAGAACAATTTGGACAATGACGATGGCCATCGGCGTTGCCGCAAGCCTCTACGGCCTGAAACAGCTATACATAGGATACTCAACGGCGGAAAAGATCTGGTTCTCCACCATCTCTTTCACGACACTGTTCATCAGCGGCGTGGCCCGGCCCTTTTCCTTTTTCCAGGCCCCTGCGGCCTTGGCGGACTATCTTGTTCTGGCAATTATCGCCGCGCTCATGGTTGCGGAAGGGGGAAAGGCGAAGGAGAGGATTGCCGCACTTGCGGCAATCCCGGTCCTGTTCTACGGTGTTCTGATTACGTCGGTGCGGTCGGGTTGGATCGGCGCCCTGTCGGTGTTCTTCTTCTGGTTTGTTTTTGTCAAGATGCGCAAGATGTCATCGCGTATCCTGGTCATCGCCGCGGTCGCCGGGATTTTCTTTTCCTATCAGCTGATGGATGACATGATAACGAGCGGCCTGGGGATCAAGAACGTTGGCAATCTCGTGTCGGCAAAGCCGACGTCAAGCAATTATGTCGATCTGCTGGTGACCACGCGGACCAGCGCCATCACCAATCCTTTTGAAGAGCACTCGATGATGTCGCGCGTGACACTTTGGAAATACCTTTTTGATTCCTCGCTGGAACTGGAACGGGCGTTTTTGGGCAGGGGGCTGGGCTCAATGAATGCGGATTCGTTGTACGTCACCTACCTGGCCGAATTCGGGTATCCGGGAATGCTGCTGATCATCTTCCTGATCTTGGGACTCATCATGGTGGGTCTGCGGGCGCTTGACACGTTGTCCGACCCGCGGGTGATTATTCTGGCAAAGGGAATAGTCGTCATGGACATGGTGTTTGCACTGATGAACATCACCGGTACGCACATACACTCCTTTCCCGGCGACATGTATTTCTGGTTGTTCAACGGCGTGTTGGTAAATATCTATTTGATGGATAAGAAATGCAGCGAGGAGCGCCTGGCGGCATGAGGCTTTTGATCACCTTGGATTTTCCCCCGGAGCGCGGCGGAATACAGCGCCACCTCGGGGGCATCGTGGCGCACACTTTTGGCAAAGATGATGTCGTGCTGGTCGGCTGCAGCCGCGTCCCGCGCGTCCAAAGAAAAGCGCCGCCAGACTTCCCATGCACGGTAACGTACGTAACCTTTGTGTTTTCCCCGTGGAACAAGAAATGGTCCCTCATTCCTCTCCTTTTCCGCTGTGTATGGCTTCGGTTGCGGCAAGGGCCGTCACTATCCTTGGAGTGCGGAAACGTGTATGCGGCAGTCGTGCCCTGGCTTGTTTCATTCGTCCTGCCGGTCCGGTATTGTCTGTATGCGCATGGCACTGAAATCAATGGAATGAAAACACGGACGCCGGCGTCTGCCGTTCTCAGAAGCGTGTCCAGAAGGGCGTGCCGGATCATCGCAAACAGTTTGTACACATCATCTCTTGTCAACGACATGTTTTCCAACGCGAAAATCGACGTCGTGTCGCCGAAAATCGAGCTTGTACCCCCGTTGTCGCAGATATCAAGAACTTCCGAGGGCGACATCGGGACCCTGCACATCCTGTGCGTTGCACGATTGGTCGCTCACAAAGGCCTTGATGTCCTGCTTGAGGCCCTTGCCATGCTGCCCAAGGCTACGGCGTGGGAACTGGTCATCGCCGGACAGGGGCCGCTGCTTGACAGACTGAGAGAACAAAGCAATACCCTTGGGACCGGCCGGCGCGTCCGGTTCAAGACGGGGCTTTCGGATACGGAACTGGAGCAGGAATATCACTGGGCGTCCCTCTTTGTGCTCCCGTCCATTCCAAAGCACGGTGTCGAGGGCTTCGGGATCGTGCTTCTGGAGGCAATGGCGCACCGCATTCCTATTATCGCCAGCGCAACCGGCGGCATTCCGGAAGTTCTTGCCAAAGGCGAATGCGGCGTCCTTGTCCCGCCGGGCGATCCCCGGGCCCTCAGCGATGCGATCCTGCGGATCGCATCCGATGCAACGCTTCGTAACCGGCTTGTATCCAAAGGGTACGAAAGGCTGTTGAATCATTATGTCTGGCGGTGACGGAAAAACAATTCTGTTTATCAACCACTGGGCCGCAAACATGGGCGGGGCCGAGCATTCTCTGCTCGACATCCTGCGCGGCCTGGCAGGGCGTTGCGACTGCCATCTTGTCGCCTCCGAAGGGGGCCGGCTTACCGAGGGAGCAAAGGGTGCGGGCGTTGTCTGCCATGTCGTACCGTGCAAAATACGGCCGAGACGTTTCGCGCGTGACATGCTTTTGTCAACCATCATTTTCTCGCTTCCGGAGATCATGTCGTTTCTTTTGTATGTTCTGCGCGTCCGGGGCTTGGCCACAAGACTTCGTCCGTCGTGCATCCATGCGAATGTCCCGAAATCTCACCTTGCCCTTTTCTGCATCATGTTTCTCGGCTACCGGGGGGCCGGCATTTTCCATATGCGGGAGATTTTTTCCGCCCGATCTGTCCCATGGGCATTGTATCGTTTTCTTTTTCCGGGGAAAGGCGCTTCGGTGATAGCCATTTCGCGCTCTGTCCAGAACGGTCTTCCGCCGCGGATGCGCGCGGCGAGCTCGGTGATCTATAACGGTGTTTTGGTGCGCAGTCACCCCAGGCCGAGCGCCGGCGCTCATACCGGAATGCGGTACCTGTACTGCGGCAGGATCGTCCCGTGGAAAGGATGCCATTTCCTCCTTGAAATATTCGAAGCGCTCAGATCCCGATGCGGCGAAGCAGCCGCCTGTGATACGCTCACGCTCGTCGGCGACACGAGTTACTGGCCGCAACAGTACCGCCTCTCCCTGGCCGAGGGCATTCACAAAAGGGGCCTGGCGGCGAACTGCTTCCTGCTGCCCAACACCGACGACGTGCAGGCACTGTATTCAGGCCATGATGTGTTTGTCAACGCGTCATTTCAGGAGCCCTTCGGCAGGTCGATCGCGGAAGCACAGGGCGCGGGTTTGGCCGTCGTTTCATTTGATTCGGGTGGCGTGTCGGAAATCGTCGAGCACGGGATAACCGGTTCCTTGGTCCCCTACGGCGATACGAATGCTTTCGTACAATCATTGATTCATCTGCGGACGAACAGGAGTTTGGCTGCAACAATGGGAGAGGCTGGGCGAAAACGGGCGGAACTGCTTTTCAACCGGGATATTCAGGTGCCAAGAATAGGTGACGAAATAATCAGGCGCGCTCGGCGTGCGCGTTCTTCTTCCTGAGGATTTCCCGCGCCTGCGGAATGGACACCCACCTGCCTTCGCACAGGATCTTGCCCTGGGTAAGCCGGTCCAGGATTTTTTTCGTCACTTCAATGCGTTTGTCAATCGACACCCACGTGCCCTCGTCGTCGAGCACCTGGCCGTTGCGCACTTTTTCAAGAATCTTGTCTATTGTTTCCATAGGAACGCGCTCCGCGAAGTTCTAGAAGAAAGAAATACTGTCGGCCTTGCCGGCCCCGGCCTTTTTCTGCTTCGCCGGGCGCGCCGGCGGGGATTCCTTCTTCGCCTTGGCTTTGATTTCCTTTACAGGAGGTAGCGGCGCCGCAGGAGCAACCGGTTCGGGTCTGGAACTCTCAATCTCCGCGGCCTTTTGCACGACAGGGGTGTCTTCCAGGGTTTTTTCCGCCGCAGGTGAGGGTTTTCGCATCGCGTTTTCCTCTTCGGCCTTTACCTTGACAAGCTCTTCTTTCGCAATCATCTCGCCGCCCGGCAGCTTTCGCAGGGTGTCGTATATCGCCATTGCCTTCGCAAACTGGGAACGTTTGAGAAATATGTCTGCGGACACCAAGTACGGCGTGACGTCTTTGCCCATTGAAGATTGCTTGGCATCATCAAGGAGTTCGAGCGCTTCCTTGTCTTTTCCCACCGAGAGTTTTCCAAGCGCCTGCGAGGTGAGCGCGGCAGACGACAGACGGCCATTGATAGTCTTAAGATGGATGCTTCCCAAAACAACGACGGCTGACAGAGCGACGAGGGACACGACAAGGGCAATGGCGGCCAGAACGCCCGACCACCGCGACGAGACGTTGATCCGTTCCGACACGCTCTGGGCAAGTATTTTTTCAAGTTGGATCACGGCATAGCCGCACTCGTTGGAATCCGGGAATTCATCAACGATAGCCTTGTAGATGCGACACGCTTCGGAAATCCTGCCTTCGTCATAGTGAAGGCGGTACGCTTTTTCGTACAGTTCCAAGGGTGAGTTGGCCAGTTCTTTCATCGCAGACCTCTCTTGAAGTTTTTAAGAAGCGATTTGACCTGTTTATCCGACATGCTTCTCGATTCCGTGGGCGCGGGTGCGTAACGGCCGCAGATGAATTTGTAGTCGCCGCCGAATGACACGACCCCGGCAGTACCGCCCGTGCGTTTTGACCTGAATTCCGGACATTTCTGTTTCATTTTGCAGTTGAAACAGGACGCCTCCTGCTGGCGTTGTTGCCGGTTGTACCCCTTCGACTCCAGATCCTTGTCCTTGGCTTCGGTCTCGTATACTCGCGCGGTCGCCTTGTTCTTCTGGACGATCTGATCGTGATCGACATAACGTTTCATCTGGTTTCTCCCATAATTAGGTACCCGGGTTTAAAATAATCTTTTACCGGCGCTTCTACAAGCAAGCCGGGCACTGTTCGGAATCTAATTATTACTTGAAGGCAATAAAGTCTTTGCTGTATAATATGTTACTGGTTTGCTCATTACCCTAATTGTGGTTTACCCGGCTCATCCGATGAACGTAAAAAAGCCTGTTCCAGGAAAAAAGAAACAAAAGCTGCTGACGCGCCTTCAGCTCCTGTGGCGTACGTCCGCGATGATCAAAGTACTCCTGTTTCTGCTTTCAGTATTTTTTTTGAGTTCCTGGGTAATTTACCTCATAGAGCACAAAACCAACCCACAGTTTCCGACTTACTTTGACAGCCTCTATTACATGATGGTGACCATTGCGACCGTAGGATACGGAGACAAGGTACCGATCACCTTTGCGGGCCGGCTCGTTGCAATGGCGATGATGGTGTTCGGCGTTGCGCTGCTCGGTACCATTACCGGTAGAATAGCCTCATTCCTCATGGAGAGACAGATGAAGGAAGAAAACGGATTGCTCAGCTTTGAACGGCTCAAGGACCATTTCGTGATTTGCGGGTGGAAACGCGAAATGAACAATGTGCTCTATGAGATCCTTGCAAACCACCCGTCGCTCGATTCAACGATGATCGTTCTCATCAACAAGGCCTCGCATGAGGATATGGACATCCTGCGCAACGACCCGCTCCTCAAAGGGGTGCATTACGTTCATGGCGACTTCATCGAGGAACGGGACTTGGTCAGAGCGGGAATCAGGACGGCGTCGCGCGTGCTTGTCGTGTCCGATTACTTGACCGAAGGCAATTTGCAGCAGATCGATTCGAAGACCGTGATGGCGGTCATGACCATCAAGAACCTGAACAAGAAAGCCTATGTCTGCGCCGAGATCCTGGACACGAAATTCGAGAAATACCTCCAGATCTCCCATTGCGATGAGATCCTGCTCTCGCGGCAATTCTCGCGATCCATGCTCGCCTTTGCGTCGATCGGCGTCGGCATGTCCCACATCGTCAGGTCGCTTTTGACAAAAGAGAGCGGCGCCAGGATCGCGACCATGCCGTTCCCGGAATCGTTCATCGGCAGGACCTACGGCGACCTCTGCGCCTTTGCCGTTGCCAAACGCGAGGGAACCCTCATCGGCATCCTGGAGAACACGGGAAACATCGTGTCGCGTAAACAGGAGGCGCTGCGGGAAGCGCAGAAGAATCCTGATATCACCCAAATTATCCCCGAGCTGAAAACGGTAAAAGCGCTTACCGCGAACAATCCCGTCATCAACCCGCCGGCACAATACCAGATCAAGAAACACAGTGTCGGGATCGTTATCGCGGGTTCAACCGTTCTCGCGGCATAAGGAAACACCACCATGGCCAGTCAAATTCCTCTGCAACAGACTCTTGACAAATTCAGGTTCGTCAGCCTGTTCCAGTCCTTCAGGGACGATGCCGATGCTTTGGCGCAAATCGCGTCTCTGTTCACGACGCTCCGCTGCGAAGCCGGCAGCTCGGTCATCACCGAAGGCGAGGCCGGCGACGCCATGTACATCATCAAGTCGGGGACGGTTGAAATTGTCAAGAAGACAATGCAGGGCGACCCCTACACGGTGGCGGAACTCACCTCGGACAAGAACATGTTCTTCGGGGAAATGGCGCTCATCGACCAAGACAGGCGTTCGGCGGGCGTTGTGTGCAAATCAACCTGCGAGTTCTACGTTCTTACCCGGGAACAGTTCCTGACACTGGGCGACGGTCATCCGGCGATCGGCCTCGCCCTGACACGCGAACTTGCCAAGATTATCTGCAACCGGCTTCGGAAAGCCAATGGCGACATCATCACGCTGTTCGATGCACTGGTGGGAGAAGTTGTGGAAAGCGGCGGACTGGGATAGCAGGGGCTACGTCCCTGAGCCGGTCGAAGGGTCATCTTTCAGCAGGTTCTTCTTTGTGAAATGCAGGTCCGGACAACCTCGAAGCTTCCGTGCCGACTCCTCGGGCGAATTGTCTCTCTTGTCCATAAACAGCAGATCGAACGCTGTCATAAAATTTCTCGCCGTGCCGTTTCGCGCCACGGGTGGGAGGAAATGCACATGGAAATGCCATTCCTCACGCGGCGTTTGCAGGTCTCCCGTAGGGCGCTGGTGCACGGCCATGGCATAGGGAAACGGCGACGAATGAAGATTGTCGTAACGGACGGTTACGATGTGGAGCATTTCGGCCAATGCCGCTCGAGCGGCTATCGAAAGTTCCGAGATGTCCGAGGCGTGTGTCGTGGGAATCACCAGCACCTCATAGGGCCAGGACGCCCAGAAGGGCACGACCGCGACAAAAAGATCGTTCTGCGCAACGATCCGCGATTTCATCTCGATCTCCAACGCAGCATACGAGCACAACAGGCATGATTTGTTCGTCGCAAGATATTCTTTCTGCCGTATGGTTTCGAGATACGGCAGGCTCGGGACAGTCGCATGCGACCACATCTGGCAATGCGGGTGAGGGTTGAAGGCGCCGAGAAGCTCCCCCCTGTTTTCAAAAATGGAAACGTATCCGACGCCGGGAACGGCCGCAAGCTGGCGGAACTCGCCTTCCCATACGTCAATTAAAGCGCAGATGTCCGCCTTCGACATGAGTGACAGCGAAAGATCGTGGCGGGGCGAATACGAAACGACCCTGCACCGGCCCTGCTCGCCTGTGGCGATGAGCAAGCCCTTCTCGTTCATCGATTCGACGGGAATATCGGGCAGCAGGGAAGGGAAGTCGTTGTCAAACGTGAATGCGGCGTCGTAGTCCGGGTTCTTCTGGTTGCAGGCCCTCGCGTTGCCGGGGCAAAGGGCGCATTTCGGGTCGTACGCCGCGACGGCCTTCGGCGGCGGTACTTCGGTCTTGCCCTGCCATGGCCGTTTTGTCCGGTGGCACGAGACAAGTGTCCATTCCCCGGTGAGCGGATTGCATCGGCGGTGAGGAAAATCCGAGAGGTTCATCATGCGTCCATCACTAGTTGCTTTTGCAGCAGCGCAGGCCGGTGCTCGGTTTTGCGTCGCCGCTTCCGCCTGACGCAATGGTCTGACACTTTGATAACGGGCCTCCCATGGCGAGGGCCTTGTTGTCCTTGCCTCTCACCCACTCGAACACGTTGCCCGTCATGTCGACGGCCCCGAATTTACTGATGCATTTGTTGCGGTTTCCCGAAGGCTCGACCGCGCGCCCGCCGTCGGTATTGCAGTTATCTTTTTCAAACACACGGCCATAAGGGTACTGGTACGCTTCCAGGCCGCTGCACGCCCACTGCCATTCTTCGGTCGTGCACAGGCGCTTTCCCGTTTTCTCGCATGATTTCTGAGCGTCGGAAATCGACACATTGACCTGCGGAATTGTGCCCTCGCGGTCGGGGTATTCAAATTTGTCAATGCACACCTTGAAAAAAGGACGGTTGGCCTTGCCCGGAGGCAGATCGACGAGAATCATGTCCGAAGGGCAGAACAGGGGTTTGGCGTAACGCTTGATCTGGTCTTCCTCGGAATCTTCGGAGGAATGGCGGAAGATCCGAACGACCTGATCAAAAGAATATTGCATGGTCTGCTTGTTAGGCAACATGATCGAAACGCCGGCCTTATCATCCCGCAGGAGTTTCCCCACGATAAGGAGATCAGGCTTGGCATTGCCGTATTCGTCCGTTTCCGGGTTCTTGACATACACCGAGTCGTACACAACGGCGGAAGGGACTGCTGCGGCAGTATCATTTTTTTGCGCAGCCGCGGGCTGCTGCGGGGTTTTCTGCGCCGGCGGCGCCAGAAGCTGGAAATCGCTGATGAGTGAGGCAGTAAACGTATAGGCACTCCCTTTGCAGTCAAGAACAACAGACGTGTCGTTCTTGGAATCGACAATGCCTTCAAGAACGTCCCCGGTGGTCAGGTTCATGCGATAGGTGGCGCCCACGGCGATATCATCGAGTGAGGTGATAGGAAAGGCACTGCCGGCGAAAGCGATAAGGATTGCCATTAATTTTGTGAGGACGTTCTGGTTCATTACCCACTCCTTTTTCGGTTTTGGTCGGTATTAAATATGCAAAAGGGGATGATAAATGTAAAGGAAAATAGAACTCATTGACAACCTGACGCACCGTCACTTAATTTTCTCAAAGCTTTTCCGTGTGACATGCCAGCGTAGCTCAGTTGGTTAGAGCAGTGGAATCATAATCCACTTGTCCGGGGTTCGAATCCCTGCGCTGGTATTTTCCCTCCCAACTGATCCTCCGTACACATCCCTATGCACGATGATGCAGTATACCAGGCAATCGAGACCTTCTGGCAGCACCATGCGTTGCGGTCGTCGCGTATCTGTGTCGCAGTCAGCGGCGGATCGGACTCAGTCGCGCTGCTTCATCTCCTCTCAACTTTCCGGAAACGACTATCCATCAAGAATCTCGGCATTGCGCATGTCAATCATCGCCTTCGCGGCGTTGAGTCCGACGGGGACGCCCGGTTCGTTGCATCGCTTGCGAAAAGAATCGATGCCCCGTTCCACTGCATCAGGCTCTTGAAACGTGAAGTTCCCGCCAGCGGCATCGAAGAGTGGGCGAGGAATAACAGATATGCTTTTTTCGCAAAAGTCATGAATCAGTACGGTTACGATTTCGTCGCGACCGCACACACGGCCGACGATCAGGCAGAGACGGTGCTCTTGCGCCTGCTGCGCGGGACAGGCATCCGGGGACTTGCGGGAATCGTTCCTGTGCGCGAAGACCGGATCATTCGCCCTCTGCTCTCGGTCCGCAAAGAACAGCTGACGGATTGGGTGAAAGACCATGACCTCGCCTTCAGGCTGGATTCCTCGAACGGGAATATCAGGTTCACCCGCAATTGGCTTCGACTTCAACTGCTTCCTCAAATGAGTCAAGAGGAACCAGATTGCGTCCGGCTCCTTGTACGTGTGGCAGAAAAAGCCCTTGCAACGGAAACGGTCATGGAAACAATTCTCAATAAATGGAAGAACTCCTACGTAGTGCAAAGCGGGCAGGACTCTTTCACCGTCAATAAGAAAGGACTTTTCAATAGTTGTTTGTGGGACGAAGGCATTTCGTCCCTGTTAAGGGAGAATAAAGTTGGGCCAAAGAGAATCCATATTGAATCAATCATTGTAAACAGGAACAAGAACGGAAAGACATTCCTTCTTCCGTCAGGGTGGCGGTATCGGGTGGGGAGACAGACAATCGAGTTCTTTCACAGGGAAAATGGAATCGGGTTATTCAGTCAAAACCTTGCTATGGGTGGAACAACGAGGAACAATGAGCAGGGTTATGCGATTACGGTGGAGAAACAGTCGAGGCAAGCGAGAACCGCCATTTCATTTTCCGATCCGATGACCGCGCTTATCGATGCTGAAAAAGTGGATGGGCCTTTGTTTTTTCGCTCCATCACGCCGCACGAGAAATTCTGGCCCTTTGGCTGGAAGAGGCAAACCGATGTTGCTGATTTCCTCAAGAAGCAAAAATATACAAGGCACGAAAGAAAGCACATTGGCGTCGTAAGCATGAAAAATGGAGAAATTCTATGGATTGTGGGGCTTCGGATAGGCCACCGATTCAGGATTCTCCCGCAAACAAGGGAATTTATTAAGATTTCGTATGAGAAGGTATGCTAAAGGATGTATTTTCACTATTCTTTTTTACTGACGACATAATATGATGTAAGGATGAACCAGGGAGGCATTTCGTTGCTGAAAACAGAAAAAAAGAAGCCGTCTGCTGGAATGAAAAAGCCGGCGCAAAAACAGAACTCGAATAATCAGGGTAAGTCGAAGAAGAAACAGAACATGCGGGATCCTTTGCGGTCGTTCGGCATGTGGGTGCTTGTGGCGATTGCCGTGTTCTTCGGATTGCGCCTGATGGAGACTGTTGGCGTCCGCGAACAGACGATTTCCTACACACAGTTCCAGTCCCTTATTTCTTCGCCGGACGCCCATGTCGTGCGAATGGAAGTCGTGCTCAAGGGCATCAACCGGGCATTGCTCCACGGTGAGCTGTCCGACGCAGCTGCCCTGACAAAGGTGATTGGGTCCAAGAATCAGCCGCCCGTGAAACTGTTTTCTGTCAATTTGCCCTATCTTGATTCTCCGATGCTCAAGGAATGGGACTCCAAGGGCATACAGTATACCTTTGTCCCGGAGAAAATGAACTGGGGCGATTTGGCCTGGAACACGCTCCCGTGGCTGATTTTCATGGTCCTGTTCTGGGTCTTCATGATCCGGCAGATGCAGGCCGGCCAAAAGGGCATCTTCTCTTTTGGAAAGAGCAAGGCCAAACTCAATACCATGGACAGGCCGCAAAACACCTTTGCCGACGCCGCGGGCCTTGATGAGGCAAAGGCCGAGCTCGAGGAAATCATCGAGTTTTTGAAGAATCCCCAGAAATTCAAGCGGCTTGGCGGTAAGATACCCAAAGGCGTACTGCTCCTTGGACCTCCCGGCACGGGAAAAACGCTTCTGGCCCGGTGCGTTGCCGGCGAGGCCGGCGTACCGTTTCTTTCCATGAGCGGCTCCGACTTTGTCGAAATGTTCGTGGGCGTCGGCGCTTCCCGCGTGCGCGACCTGTTCGACACGGCAAAGCGAAATTCTCCCAGCATCATTTTTGTTGACGAAATAGACGCCGTGGGACGCCAGCGGGGCACAGGGTTGGGCGGTGGTCATGACGAACGCGAACAAACGCTCAACCAGATACTCGTCGAGATGGACGGCTTTGAGGTAAACTCGGGCGTGATTCTCATTGCCGCGACAAACCGGCCCGACGTGCTTGATCCGGCGCTCCTCCGTCCCGGCCGATTCGACCGGCAGATCGTGGTTGACGTGCCGGACATCAAGGGCAGGGAAGGAATTTTAAATGTGCACGTCAAGAATATTCCGCTCGCTCCGGACGTCGATCTCTTGACTATTGCCAAAGGCACTCCGGGGTTCGTGGGCGCGGATCTTGCCAACCTGGCCAACGAGGCGGCACTCATGGCGGCTCGGTTCGGCCAGGAAAAGGTCACGATGCTTGACTTTGAAGAAGCAAAGGACAAGGTCTTGATGGGCGTCGAACGCAAGAGCATGGTGTTGTCGGACGGAGAGAAGCGCAACACCGCGTTCCATGAAGCCGGACACGCAATATGCAATATCTACTGCAAAGATGCGGACCCGTTGCACAAGGTGACGATCATTCCCCGCGGCAGGGCGCTCGGCGTAACATTCTCGCTGCCGTATGAGGACAAGCATAGCTACACCAAGGAATTCCTCATCGATCGGATCTGCATATGCATGGGCGGCAGGGTCGCGGAAGAGCTTATCTTCAATTCCATGACAACGGGCGCTGCAAACGACATCAAGCAGGCGACCAACCTGGTCCGAAAACTGATCTGCGATTACGGCATGACCACGGAACTCGGGCCGCTGTCCTACGGAGAAAAGGACGAACAGATTTTCCTTGGTAGGGATTTCAACCGGCATCGGGATTATTCCGAAAAGACCGCAGAGGTTATCGACCATCTCATGCGCAGGATCGTCGAGGAGCAATATACCCGCGCCAAAGACATCATCGTACAGCACAAAGACGAACTTGAGAGGCTGGCCACGGCCCTGCTCGAGTACGAACTTCTTGACAGGGAAGACATCATGAAGGTAATCAAAGGCCTTCCCGTTGGAACTCCGAAAAAAACCCGGACGGCGGTGAAAAAGCAACCGGTCGCGGTCAAAGGCAAAGAAGATGCCTCGGTCGCCGTTTCGTCCGGTGGTGTCCCGCCAGACGCGGTCGCTGCCCCGGGCGGCCAGGATTCCGCGCCCGGCGGACCGGATGAGAAGAGCGACGCGAATCCCGATGTTTCCGGCACGTAGGTTCTGCCGCGATTGTTTTTGTCAACGCGAAAGCACACCAAGATCAGTGTGCTTTTTTTTGCAACGATCATTAAACGGTAAAGCGGACGGGACGAACCAGTCGTGCTACCGATACTTAAAAAACGGTATGTCGTCATCGGCATCGTGAACGTGACGCCGGATTCGTTTTTCGACGGCGGCAAACATGCGTCCGTTGACGCGGCCGTGGAACACGGACTGTCGCTGGCGGAAGACGGCGCCGACGTCCTTGACATTGGAGGAGAGTCGACCCGCCCGGGCGCTCGCCCCGTATCCGCTTTCGAGGAGAAAAGCCGGATCCTGCCGGTCGCCTCAAAGCTTTCGAAGCGCGCCGCCGTTCCCCTGAGCATCGACACCACAAAAGCCGAGGTCGCGCAGGCCGCGCTCGACGCGGGCGCATCATGGGTCAACGACGTGAGCGCGGGCCGGTTCGACAACGCCATGCCGGCCATGGTCGCGCGCAACCACTGTCCTGTCATCCTCATGCACAGCAGGAAAACGCCCGAAACCATGCACAATGAGCCGTTTTACAAAGATGTTGTCGCTGAGGTCAAGCAGGAGCTGCTTGCATCCGTCGACACATTCCTGGCTGCGGGCGTGGACCAGGGCCATATCATCCTTGACCCGGGCATCGGCTTTGCAAAAAGGGTTGAAGACAACCTTGCCCTGCTTTCTGGCCTCGGCGCCCTTGTTGCGCTCGGCTATCCGGTGTGCGTCGGCGTCTCGCGGAAATCCTTTATCGGCAGGATAACCGGCAGGGAGACGCAGGACCGTTTGAGCGGCAGCCTGGCGGGTGTTGCGGCCGCATTCTTCGGGGGCGCTCGAATGTTTCGGGTCCATGATGTCAGGGAAACGGCTGATTTCCTCAAAGTCCTTGATGCGATACCTAAAAGGGACGAGGCAATAGGGTAGAGGCCATGGATAAGAATAAACGGAATAAAATCTTTGCCATAAGCGTAATAGTCTTGCTTGTTTTCCTCTTGATTTTTCTTCTTTTAAAGGGAGAAAAGGAGAAACAGCCTGCGCCGGTGATAACTCCGCAGCAAATCCAGCAGAAGGAAAGAAATACCGTGTCAAGTGACACTGTGAAAAAACCGCCTGTTCAGGCTATTTTGCCTCATCAAGGGGCTCAAAGGCGCCATCGCCTGCCGGATACCGCGGCAGCGCAAAACAACGAAACCACTGACTCGACAGAAGAAGCAGATACCGGTGCCGACACAACCGCCCAGGTGGTGGGGGGGCAGGCCGTATCAAGATGCTCCGGGGATACGGCCGCTCCCTGGGTTTATCCCGATCCTTCCGGCGGCCTACACCACAAAGCAATAGAGGTGACTTTTGCGTCGACCAAGCCGTGCATGATCGAGTGGAGAACGGACAGCGCCGCTCCCTGGGTCATTTATAAAGGTGAATCTATTCCGGTAAAAACCACGACCACGCTGTATTTTCGCGGCCAGGACTCCTGCGGCAACCGCATGGCGGCCCGGGAAGAATCCTACGAAATACGGCCGGAGGAGACCGGAAAATACTGTCCGGACGGCATGGAATACGTCAGCGTCGGCGCAACCAGATTTTGCATTGACCGCTACGAGTGGCCCAACAAAAAAGGAACCATTCCCCGTTCCTTTGTTTCGTTGTATCAGGCAACCGACTCCTGCGTCTCGGAGAACAAACATCTTTGCACCTCGGACGAATGGACGCTTGCCTGCACTGGGCCGTACGGCTGGCATTACCCCTACGGAGCCGCCTATGAGCCCCATGCGTGCGTGACCCAGGACACGGCCGCGCGGGCTTCGGGGTCAAAGCCCGAATGCCGCGGGTATTTCGGCGTTTTCGACATGGCCGGTAACCTGGCGGAGTGGACAAATACGAAATCGAACAGGAATCCGCAGTTTTATAATGTCAAGGGCGGGTTTTGGGAAAGCGGGCCAAGAAGCGGTTGTTTCGACGTCCGGTACAGCTATTACCCCCAAAACCGCCACAACCCGGTGGGCTTCCGCTGTTGCAGGGAAGCCCTGCCCTGATCGGCATTGACCGGAGCGCAGGCGGGATTTGCAACGTCCCCGTGGGGAAAAAATATTTTCATGACCCGGCCTTTTGTACTTTGCAGTATCCTTTCGATCGCGTGCCTCCAGGCAGTTCTTGCCCAGGACGGGTTGCATTATGAACAGCCGGCCATCGAATCATTCCATGCATTGCCCGAAGATCCTACGCCCAAAAGCATCCTCAAAACCGAGAACCCCACGCTCCTGATATGCAAGACAACCTTGTTCGAAGACCGGCAGATCATTGACTTCGAGAAGCGGGAAATCTCCTTTGAACGCGCGGAAAAGAACCTCAATATCGTCGTATGGCAATACCGCTACGACGAGCTTGATTCTTACCTGGAAAGCAGGCGCCGGTTCGCGCTCTTGAACGGCTGGTACAACAGCCAGCTTACCGTTCTGTCCCCGACGCAGGAGAAGAAAAAGGGACTCTCCCTTACGCAGTGGGAGCTTCCGGTGCAATATCCGTCGTGGGCACAGCGGATCCTGGGAAAAGAACCGCCGAAATTGTCCATCACAGGGTATGAAAAGATCATCGTGTCGTATGAAAGCAACCACACCGAAATTCCGGGATCTAATCTTGTCACGCAACCGACCAGCGGCCTGAACTTCGACCAGGAAAACCAGTTTTCCATTACCGGAAGCGTGGGCAGGCTGATCAACATCAACATCAAGGGAAGTACGAAAGAAGGCGTCGACGCGGGCAATGACCCGCTCAAGAATTTCAAGATCGAGTATAAAGGTGAGGGCGACGAGCTTGAGGATGAAGTCGTTCAGGAAGTCGTCGCAGGATACACCGGATTCGAGATGCCCGGCACACAGCTGTCGGGCTTCTCAGAAAGCCATCAAGGCCTGTTCGGCGTCAAGATAGGCGGCAAAGTCGGGCCGCTTTCTCTCACCGGCATAGCCAGCCAGGAACAGGGCGAGTCGCAGACCATGTCGTTCTCACCGACCGGGTCCGGAGAGGCAAGCACAAAAATCACCGAAAAAGACTTTCTTGCGAACAAGATGTTCTTCCTGGACGTCAAGTATTTGAACCATTACCTGGGAAAACTGGCCGCGGTTCCGTCAGTTGCCCAGTTGCAGGTCTGGAAAACAAATTTGAACATGATCACCGAGGCGAATGCGACAAAGAGCGATAAGACGCAACGATACGCCTTTGTCGGAAGTTCCCGCCAGGCCTACAAACGGCTTGTTGAAAAACGCGACTATTTCCTGCAGCCCCAGGACGGCTGGATCAGGTTCGACAGCACGCAGGTTCTCCCCGATGACGTCATCGGTATCTATCTTGTTTCTTCCGATACCGCAACAATTCCCACAAAGGGTTGGAACTATGAGGATACGGTGTCTCAACAGTATCGCGATGCCCAGACAAGAAAAGCGGATTCCCTATGGACGCTGAAGTTTGCGTCCCAGGACTCCACGTACAGCACCTTCCCGCTGATGTGGCGCAACATCTATACGCTGCCGTCCGGATTCGATCAAAGCAAGTTCAAGCTCAGGATAACGCAGCTGCCGGACACGACCATTGACAAAGCAGGCGGCCAATTCATCGCCAACGTCCTTGGATTGACAGATGACAAAGGCGTTCCGCTTGCGACCAATGCGCAAATATACGACGTCGAACACGGCCTCGTCATCATGCCGACATTCACCGCCAAGGACTCCTCGATTCACGGCAATGAGCCGTTCGCCAACCCTGCGCTCGGCGACAACGCCAACCGGAGCGTCTATCACCAGACCGGCGCCGACTGGGACAAGATCGTTGCCAAATACCAGATCCTGATGTCCGGTTCGTCAAGAAAAACCCAGTTCACCCTCGGGTTCGGCAGCGTGATGGAGGGTACCGAGGCGCTGAAGGTCGACGGAACGCAATTGGTCAAGAACACCGACTATCTCATCGATTACCAGACCGGCCAAATCGATCTCATCAGCAACAAGGCGATAAACGCGAACAAGGTTGACGCCACGTACCAGAGCGAAGCGCTGTTTGTTCCGAAGCAGAAGGTGTTTCTCGGCCTGCACGGTGAAATGAAGCTGCCGTTCGGCGACAAATCCGTGCTTGGCGCAAGCATTTTGTACCAGGACGCCAGTGCACGAGAAGCTGTTCCAAAACTCAATCAGGAACCGTTTTCCAAGCTCCTGCTTGACGTGAATGCAAAAATGGACTATGAACCGGACTGGATGACCAAGGCGGTCAACATGCTGCCTCTGGTATCCTCGGACGCAAAATCGTCGGCGTCCCTGGAAGTCGAACTTGCAAATTCACGGACCAATCCGAATACCAGCAGCGGAAAAGACGCCTACATCGATGATTTCGAAAGTTCCAAGGAATTGTATCCCCTGGGCCTGACGCAGACAACGTGGTATGAGGCATCTCCCCCGCCCGATGCTGCGGGAAATACGCTGGATCTCTTGCACAACCCTCCGGCATGGATTCAATACTGGTTTGCGCCATTGTCCGGCAGCCCGGCTTCCCCGCCCCAAAAATCGGAAATCTTCCTTAAGCTTCCTGATTTGCAAACGCAAACCGAAGCGGAAAAATACGAGCCGGTCCTGGAGCTTGTCTGTCAACCTGCCCCTGACTTGAAAAACGCCTATGCAGACCGTTTTGACAATCCCTGGGCAGGGATCATGACGTGGTTTCCCTCCGGAGTTCAGAACCGGGAAATGGACAAATACCTTGAATTCTGGGCGAAAAACACGGGCGGCGGCCGGCTCTATTTCGATATGGGACAGGTCAGCGAAGCTGTCTCCCTGAACGGCGGGCCTCCCAGCGACAGTTTTAAACTTGAAGACAAGAATAACACCGGCGTGCGTGCCGACAGCCTGGACGTAGGATTGGACGGGCTTGCCGACACCGCAGAATACTATCTTGTCCCAAAGCGGGACCGGAGCGGCTGGGACAAACTCCGGTACTGGAAGTGGGACAACACCATAAATGACTGGTATAGGGACAACAATGGAAACCGCGTGCTCGATTCCTTGCTCCCAAGACTGAAAGACCCTTCAAAAGACAATTACTATACCTACGGCATCGTCCAGAACGACCAGAAGGCAAATTATCCTTTTGTCAACGGAACCGAAAAAGACGGAAATCTGAACACCGAGGACATTAACGGCGACGGCTTCAGGACCAACGAGGCGTATTTCAGGCGGTTCATCGATTTCGACTCCGCGGCCGACAGTACCCGCAACAATTCGTTCATGTCAAGAAATGCCGCCAACTACATGGTCAACGATGCTGCTGCGAATGCGAATCCCGGTTCAGGCTGGCACCTGTACAGGATACCGCTGAACGATACGAGCTTGGGTATATTCAACAGGAAAGGCGCTCCACGCTGGACCGAAATAAAATTTCTCAGGATGTGGTGGAGCAATTTCAAGAAAGACAGCCTGAACAAGGCAAATTCCATCCAATTTGCGCGCATGCAATTTGTCGGCAATCAATGGCAGGAGACCGTGCACGATACTCTGCACCCGACAAAACTCGCAGTCTCCACGCTGAATACAGAAGAGAACCCGCCGCCCACGTATGTGCCGCCGCCCACGGTCACCATTCTCCGCGATGATCGTGGAAACCTGGAACGGGAAACCTCGCTGAAACTCGACTATATCAACATAAACCCCGGAGATACGGCCAAGGTGCGTCGGACGATGCCGACCCAGGCTCTGAACCTTTCAATGTACAGCGACGTTTCGATCATGGTCCATAGCGACACCGCCAGGAGCAATTTCTGGTATTTTCTCCGGTTCGGCATGGACGATTCCACCTACTATGAATGCAAAACGAGAATGGACAAAAATGGCGATTGGAAGGAAATGGCAATTCCGCTCCGCGAAATCTCTGCCCTGAAGCTTAGTCATACGGAATCATATGGAGATACTGCGGCAATCCTCCCGAGCGAGGCGTACAAGGTCCTGCCCGATGGTGATATCATTTCCATTTCAGCGCCCAAGGGTCACTCGCCAAGCTTTGCATCGGTTTCCTGGATGGCAATGGGCGTTATCCGTGATTCCACACCCGCGGGAACCGGTATCAGCGGCCAGATCTGGATCGACGAACTGAAAGTAAAGGGCATTATGCCGCTTAATGGTTATGCCGGCCGCGTCTATCTTTCCACACACTGGGCCGATTTCATGAATTTGACCCTGGGGCTCGATTATGAGGACGGCAGTTTTCGGCGCATGACCGAGACCAGCACGGCATTGAAGAACTCCACGCTTTCGGACAATTTCAGTCTGGACTGGAAGCTTGACAAATTCCTTCCCGCGACGTGGGCTGTTTCCATTCCCCTTGGTGTCCGCATGCAGGAACAGGTGTCGAGGCCGCAGATCAAACCGAATTCCGACATCTACCTGACCGGCGATAACGGGGCTCCGGACGGCATCGGCCAGATGTACGGCGAGCTCATCAACATGATTTTCGGTTCGCATCACAATTTCGGGCAGGAAACCGAATCGAGCCGTTACCAGACCACCTCGTTTTCACGCACCTGGTCCACGGCCTATGAAAAGAAAACCATGTCCGACAACCCCTTTGAAAACCTGACGCTTGACAGACTCGCGATTACCGATCTTTCCTACGCGCTCACGGAGAACCAGACGGGCAGGGGCCTGAGCGGCAAAACTGCCGTTCTCGACCTTGATACACTCCAGTCCTACCACGGCATGATCAAATACGACCTGAGCCCGAAACTGACCCAGAAATGGGTAAAATGGAAACCGTTCGAGAACGCCAAGATGCTGTGGCTGCCGGAGCGCGTCAAGGGATGGGAAGTCAACTGGCTGCCCACGACCATGACCTTTGATGTCGCCGAGGTTACCTATTCCAACGAAACTGCGATCAAGGGATTGACAGGTGATACCACACACGTGAAAACGTTCGGGCTGAACCACAGGATAAACCTCCTGTACGACCCCATCAATATCCTGAACCTCGGGTATAACCTGACGTCAAGCCGGAACTTCGACAAGGAGGCGAGCTCGCTGGACCTGCAACACCAATGGGCGACCATGCTCCGCGATTATATCGTGAAATCGGACCCGACCTGGAAACGGTATTGGGTGCTGTACGGGGAACGGTCCCGGACACAGGGCACGACCTTGCGTTTCGATCCGTCATTTCTGGAATGGCTCTCGCACTCCGTGGATTATGCCGCCAATTACAGCCAGACCGCGACCACGCGGAGCAACGACAATACCAGTTACATGAACTTGCGATCCGACGCCACGTTTCATTTGGCGAGTACCCTCAACCTGGCATCACTGTTCAAGAATTTTTCAACCGGGCTCTCGGGCATCAAGGCGTTGTCCCAGACCTTCGGCTCCATCCAAAAGGCCCTTGAAAAGCTCGCCTTCAACGCCATCACCTTCGATTACAGCGCAAAGTCGTCGGTGAGCAACTACAACATAGACACGGCGCTGTTGAACGCGCACGGCATCAACGGAACAAAATTTCTGGAATATCAACTCGGCACGTCGGGAAAGAGACTGAAGGACATCGTGACCGGGAACATGGACGATTTCGCCTTCGGCGGCATGCGGTTTCGGCCCACGCTATCAGACACCAACAGCCAGGACCTGCGCACCAGCGACAGGACCTACAGTCTCAACACGAGTTTTAACCTGCCCGAACCCATCGATATTTCGTTTTCATCGATATCCTACAAGTGGTCGAACAGCTATATCGTGTATCCCGATCCTACCAAAATCGATAGCACGCGCGTGCTGCCCGACTTTTCGGCAAGCGCCAGGACCGGCCTGCTCAACAAATTGTCTATTGTCAACAAGAACCTCACCTCCGTCCAGGTTTCGTCAGGGTTCAACTATGTCAAGCGTGAACGGGTGAGCGGCACCACGGGCGGCGCGGCGCCGGACGTGGACAATTTGACCTCGACATCCTATGCCTTCACGCCCCTGGTCGGCTTTGACGGAACGCTCAAACGATGGCCGGTGAGCCTCAACTACTCATGGACGCAATCGAATAAGACCGAGTCGAGCACACGATCCAGAAACATGACCAAGACCACGGACAATGACCACAAATTCGGCCTGCGGTACGAGATCAACAAGGCCAATCTCGGCAAGGACGAGTTCAAGTTCCTGTTTTGGAAAATTCCGATAAAAGGCAGGATCGAAACCGGCCTGGAGGGGGATGTCGCCACAAACTTCGCGCAATCGAGCCCCATTGACACGTCGGCGGCATCGGCGCCTGCCCAAACCACCGCAGACGCATTCTCCATTTCCATTTCTCCCCATGCGTCATACGATTTTACGGACAATATCACGGGCGAAGTCAAGTACACGGGATCGAAAAAAAAAGACCTTTTGCAAACCGTGACATCACATATATTTTCACTTTCGGTAATGATCCGTTTCTGACCGCATCGTGCTCATTCCTCGAAGCTCTGCTTCGATTGAAACTCACTTCTTCATTTTCCGGGTTAGGCGACACATGGGAAAGAAAATCCTTTTTACGGCGAGCCCGAGCGAGAAGCGGGCCGCGCTGCTTGATAACGACCGGGTCGTGGAACTCGTGGTCGAGCGTCCGGACAGCCTGCGCTTCGTGGGAAACATCTATCGGGGGAAAATAGTCTCGATTCTTCCCGGCCTCCAGGCCGCGTTTGTGGACATCGGTCTGGGAAAGGCCGCGTTCCTTCATGCCTCGGACGTTGACCCTGCGCTGCTGCTTGACGAAGGCGACGCCTCCCTGGACCGCTACATGGACCAGAACAAGAATAAGCGACGGCGCGTCGCCAGGATCCCTATCGAGAAAGTGCTCGACGAAGGCCAGGAGATTCTCGTCCAGGTCATCAAGGAGCCGATCGGCACCAAGGGGGCCAAGGTCACCACGCAGATCAGTTTGGCCGGGATGTTCCTGGTTCTCGTGCCTGACGCGGATTTCATCGGGGTCTCAAAGAAGACCAGCGACGACAAGCGGCGTCAGAAACTGAAACGACTGATCGCGTCCCTCAAACCGCCGGGCGTGGGTTTCATCGTCCGCACCATCGGGCTCAAAGTTGCGGAACAGGAATTCGTCAAGGAAATCCAGAGCCTGTGCACCAAATGGCGCCAAACCCAGGACGAGGCGCTGAAAGGATCGGCGCCGAAACTGGTGTACCGTGAAATGGGCATCACCACCCGCGTGATACGGGACCTTTTTTCCGAGGACGTCACCGAAGTGTATGTCGACCAGGACGACGATTTTGCCGAGATACAGTCATATCTTAAGATAATGTCGCCCGAGCTATGCCAGAAAGTCGTCAATTACAAGGACAAGATCCCGCTCTTTGACAAATTCAAGATTGAAAAAGACCTTGAGCTTTCCCTGAAGAGAAAAGTCTGGCTCAAAAGCGGGGGATATATCCTTTTTGACCACGCCGAAGCCCTGCTGGCCATCGACGTCAACACGGGCAGGAACGTGGGTCGCGCAAACCTTGAGGAAACGATATTTCGGACAAACCTTGAAGCGGCTCACGAAATCGCGCGTCAGTTCCGGCTGCGTGATATCGGCGGCATCATCGTCATCGATTTCATCGACATGGAAAAGGCGGACCACCGCAGGCGTATCGAAGATGAGATGCGGAACCTGTTGCACAAAGACCCGACGGTCACCGATGCCACGGGCCTGTCCAAATTCGGGCTCATGGAAATCACGCGGAAACGGGTTCGTCCGGAGCTCCAGGAACTGTTCACCGACGTCTGCAACGTCTGCAACGGGCTCGGGTGGGTGTTCTCGCCCGCGACCGTCACGGCGCGGATAGACCGGTGGCTCAACAGGGCCGATTCCGAGGACACACCGCGTGAACTGGTGCTTGCGGTAAACCCTGCGGTCAAGGCATATTTGACAAAGGAAAACAGCCAGATGCTGCGGGACCTCGAGGCTGAGCATAATTTCCATTTGAGCGTCATCGAGGACGAAGACATCGACCAGGACGATTACGAATTCTACCCGAAAGGGGAGAAGAAGGCGATCACCTCGAAATTTACCTGACCTTTTTTTTGACTCAAATTTCCGCAGGAATGTATATTAGAGCCTTTGCTGACCGGGGTATCCCGGGCGCCAAAGCGAGTTTTCGGACTTTCTACAGCAAAAAAGTCTTTTTTGCACTATCCCCAAGCCAGGAGAATAACGATGTTTTCAATCGTTGAGCAGGACGGGTTTCAATTCAAGGTTGCGCAGGGGGACAAACTGCGCATACCCCGTATCGATGCCGAAAAAGGCGCCGAGATTTCCCTTGAAAAAGTCCTTCTCATCGGGGACAAGGAAGGCGTCAAAATAGGGACGCCCGTCGTCGCTGGCGCAGTTGTCAAAGCCCGTGTGCTTGACCAGGAAAAAGGCGACAAAATCATCATCATGAAAAAGAAGCGGCGAAAGACGTACAAGCGGAGGACCGGGCACCGGCAGCAGTACACCAAGATCGAAATCGTATCCATTTCGGCATAACCACTCGGTGAATACAAAGGATTAGGCCATGGCACATAAAAAAGGCGGCGGAAGCAGCGTTAACGGGCGGGACAGCAATCCCCAATATCTCGGCGTCAAGAAATACGGCGGCGAGCATGTTATCACGGGTAACATCATTGTCCGGCAAAAGGGAACGGTCATTCATCCCGGAATCAATGTCGGCAAGGGAAAAGACGATACGCTGTTTGCCCTGGCGGACGGCGTGGTGAAGTTCAGTGGTTTCTCGAAGAACCGGAAAAAAGTCGACGTTCTTTCTGCCTGATCGCCCGAGTGCGTCGGTGCAGGATCTTCGACGGATTCAATTCCTCCAAAGGAGCAAGGTACACCGCCTTGCTCCTTTGTAATTAACAGGGGATACGCGCCAATGGCTTCCGAAGGTCATGTCCCTTCCGTCAAAAAGAACTACGTCTTCAATTCCCTGCAGAACATCAGCACCATTCTCTTTCCCCTCATCTCCTTCACCTACATTTCCCGGGTTCTTGGGCCGGAAAAGTTCGGTACCGTGGTGTTCGCATCCTCGTTCACCGGCTATTTTGCGCTTCTGGCGAGCCTCGGTATGCCGCTGTACGGCGCGCGGGAAATAGCAAAGGCGCGCGGGACCCCCGAGCGGACGGATAAGGTATTTTCGGAGCTGTTTTGTATCGGCGTGTGTTCAACCGCAGTTTCGCTCCTTCTCTTCTTCATCCCGCTTCTCACGGTTGACAAAATACAAAAAGAAACGGTCCTGTTCCTGATCACCGGCAGCATCATCGTTGCCAACTTTTTCTCGGTCGATTGGCTGTTCCAGGGGCTGGAGCAGTACGGCAATATCGCGGTGCGGTCGGTCGTTTTCAAGGCCATTTCGCTTGCGCTCCTGATCGTCACGGTACGCCGGGAGTCGGACTATCTCTGGTATGCGGCGATGAGCGTGGTCGCCGTTGCCGGATCCAACATTTCCGGATTCATCGTAGCCAGGAAGCACGTTCGGCTCAGGTTTTCGCGTCTGTCGCTTCGGCCCCACCTGCGGCCGATCATCGTCCTCTTCAGCGTCGTGTGTATGGTCTGCGTGTATATCTATCTGGACAGCGTGATACTCGGATTTTTGGCGGGCAATAGCGCGGTCGGCCTTTACAGCGCGGCGAGCAAGATTACCAGGACCGTTGTCGTCATCGTGACGTCGGTGAGCATGGTCCTGGTACCGCGAATTTCCTATTACCTGAAGAACAACATGCTCGATGAATACAGGGCAATAACGCAAAAGTCAATTTACTTCATACTATTTCTGGCGTTTCCGCTTTCCGTGGGACTGTTCCTGTGCGCGCCGGACATCCTCGCCCTGTTTACCGGCAACCGGTTCGCGGCTGCCGCCCTGACGATCCGGATCACGGCCCCTCTTATCGTCATCATCGGCCTGTCCAATTTTTTTTCCCTGCAAATACTGTATCCCAACGGCGAAGAGAACAAGCTGCTTATCGCGGTTCTGTGCGCGGCGGTGGTCGACGTGGCGTGCAACGTCGCCCTTATCCCGTTGTTCAACTTCAACGGCACCGCCGTTGCGTCGGTCACCGCGGAGCTGACCGCGCTTTTCGGCATGATCCTGATGTCGAGAAAGAAGTATCTGACATTCCGATTGGTTGACAAAAGGGTAATTTCCTACCTGGCCGCCAGCCTGGCCATGGGATGTGCGGTTTTTCTCGTCATGCGCCTTGTCCGGACCCCGCCGCTGTCCACCGTCTCGTCGTGCGCGGTGGGCGCCGTGTGCTACACCGGGCTGCTCTACGGCATACGCGATCCGCTTATGCGGGAAATCGTGGGACTTGTGAGAAACAGGGGCCTTGCCGGCATCGGCCTCTTGTTCAGCAAGGAGCGGCAGCGTCCATAGCGCCCGGGCGCCACGACCCGATGAGCCCCCGTCGGTGAACTGAGTAATAGGCGAGAATTTCTTTCTTCCCCGTAAGCCATGCGGCAACAACCATTGCGGAAAAGTACGCCAAAAGGATGCAATTGAGAGCCGCTTTTTCCAGGGCCGTATGGTGTTTGCTGAAATAATAGTTCCAGCTTTGGTAAAAAATGGCGGCCAGCGCCACTTTTTCCGGGCCGCTGCTGCCGCCCCGTAGGTGAACGATGCGGGTTGTGCCGAAAAAGGTAATCGAATATCCCTTGTCGCGGGCCCGTTTCGCCAGGTCGGTCTCCTCGAAGTACATGAAGAACCGCTCGTCAAGAAGTCCAACTTTGTCAAGCAGGCTTCTTTTCATGAGGAAGAATGCCCCGCACGGGAAATCGATGCGGCCGACCGGCTCGGTGTCCGGGGGCACGACGCCGCGCAGCCGGTTGAACCGGTTGGTGAAGATCTCCCGGAGCACAACCGGTACCGTGGGAAAATGACCGAACGATACGCCCGGTTTCAGGTCGCTGTTCAAAAGCCTGCACCCGCACCCAAAGACATCCTCTTTCCCGTCAAGATACGCCAGGGCCGCCAGCAGGGAATCGTCAAGGAGATACGTGTCACTATTCAACAGCAGCACGTTTCTGGATGAACAGTGACGGATGCCGATATTATTTGCCCGGGCAAAACCTGTGTTTGAGTCCAGGAGAATCGCCTGCACCCACGCACGCTGCGCCATGAATGACTGGAGCCACGGGCGGGTATCGTCGCCCGAATTGTTGTCGACGACGACGGCAGTGAACAGAATTTTTCCGGCCAAATGCTTTTCCAGGCTTTCGAGGCATTGCCGCAGAAGCCCGGCCGTATTGAAACTGACGATGATTATTGACAAGTCATACATTGGTTGGTTCATAGGCCGTTCATGTGGCGATTTTCAGGCGCCGGTGGGCAATCGCCATGATCAGGAAATTCAAGTACGTAAACCAGAATTCCCACAGGGGCACGATATAGCTGAAAACGATCATCGGGACGATGAGCGCCCACATGGAAATCCTGAATACCGTTGGGGCGTTCATCGTGTTGACATAAAAGACCGTGACCAGAGCGCCGAACGCCAGCGGCAGGAAATACACGCCAAAGGCCCCGAAATCCTTGAAGAAATGCCATACGTAAATTATCGTGTTCAGGCCTTTCACTCTCACGACGGATTCATTCATGATCGAATCAAACCCGTAACTGTTTGCGAGCCCGGATTCCATATGGGCAAGGTATAAGAACGGCCGCGATAGATCGAAACCCCAGCCCTGGGGATGCGATGCAAGTCCTTCCACGAATTTTGCAAAGGAGAAATCCATGTTCCAGAAATTGCCTGCCACATAGGCGTAGAAGTTCGAACACCAGATATATTTCAGGGGCATTTTTAACAAGTTCATCTCTCCCAGCATTGCCATGGAATTATACTTGATCCTGAGCAGGAAAAAAGCAACGAAAACCAGGAGCGAGACGCCGATGACGCTCAAAAGCTGGGCGGCAGTCAGCTTCTTCTTGCCGTAGTGATAGACGATAATTGCGAAAATGAAGAACCGGAACAGGTCAAGTCTTGTCACGATGGTAATGTACAAAATCAACGTCACCAGGGATGCGATAAAGACCGGAATCCGTCGTTTACCCTGAAGCGACCCGAAGAACGCCAATTCCGTTGCGAGAATCAGGGAAAGGGGTCCGAAGAAGAGGCCTATATTGGACGCAAGGCTTGCGCCGAAGAACTTGATGCGCGCATCGTCAGGTTCAGAGGTAAAAAGCGGAATGGCGCCCGTGATCAGATACGACATCAGGTAGCTGGCGAAGAACACGATGGTACAAAATACCCAGACCTGGTGGAACCAATTCCAGTCAGTCGTTTCCGCGGTTGCCTTTATGTTGTCCCGGATGTGCCCGAAGTTGATTGCGGCCAAGGGATTGTTTATTCTATTCACCAGGAGGATGAGCACGCCTCCGGCAACAAAGAAGAACGAGGCTCCCCAAAAAAGCAAGTGAGTCGTGAGCGTCCAGGGTGTCTGAAGTGCACTCAGGCGAAGAGAGTTGATCGCCAGAAGGAGAGAGTAAATGGAGATATAGATTCTTGCAGGTGAAAAAATGTCCTTGTTGTAACGGAAGGCGGAGAACACCGTGACAAAAAGAACGATGAGAAAAACAAACGTCATAAAGGTGCCTTTTCCATGAAGAAAATACTTCATAGGTTACCGCTCATGCGGTCCTTTCCCAGCCTGCGAGTTGTGACCTCGGCCAAAGATACCACTTAATTTGACAGAATATTGCAAGAACAGCTATATTGTGCCGTATTCTCTGCGGCCCCCGCGGCAGGGGGTCTTACGTTCGGAGCCGGAATAGTTCTACCTGTAAGAGAAATTTAAGGACAATGGCACAAGGTCAGTATCGCAGAAGTCTCTATTCGCGAATCACCGCAAACACAACCGTCGCCGACCTTCTGGACAGCATACGGCTACCCGCGATGAGAAAGATGTTTGCTTTTGTCAAGAAACACGCGCTGCAGATGCGGGCGCGCGCCGGTCACAAGGTTTTCTATTGCAACGCGCTGAACGGCACCTCGCATTACAACATCAGCATCAATTGCGACATGTCCGTTTCATGTAATTGTCAAGATGATTACGGCGAGGGAATCATCGGCGACTTTTCCAGGGATTCACTGAAAGACATCTTCTTGGGCCCGGTGGCCCAGTCGATACGCCTCAGGCTGTCACAAGGCATCCTGCCCCTTCGTACCTGCAGCCGGTGTTTTGATTTACGGACCATGGACAAATCCATGGCTGCCCAAGGACTCACGCCCGCTTCCCCGGCGCCCGAAGGCCTCATGGTGGAAAATACCGCATTGTGCAACCTGCACTGCGTCGCCTGCAACCGGGAAAGCATTGCGGCGATACGGCGCAAAACGAGAATGTCGCTTCCGGACATCAGGAAGGTAGCATCGGCGATACGGGAAAACAAGATCAAAAAACTGTATTTCTTCAAATACGGTGAGCCGTTTTTGTCCCCGACGATTCATGACGAACTCCGGATCATCCGGGAACAGAACCCTGACGTGCTCATCATTATTTCAACAAACGGCGCCGTCATCGAATCGCAGCAGCAACGCGAGGCGGCCTTACTGGCAGACCAGCTTTACTTCTCGATACACGGCATTTCGGATGAAATACTTTCCAACTACCAGCGCGGCGGGTCCTTTGCAAAAGCGTTTACGAACATGAGGGAAGTGGTGCGCCTTCGCAACGCGTCGGGGCGCACGACGCCGCTTATCGAGTGGAAATACGTGCTCTTCAACTGGAACGACAGGCCGGAAATGGTGACCACGGCCGTCTCGCTTGCAAAGGAAATCGGCGTTGACGCGATCTCGTTCTGGCCCACCAATGCGCCTTATTACGGAAAATCACTACGGTACTACGTTTCGCGGTTTTTTACCGGGGATACGGCAAAACGGTGGGGGAGCATACGGGAAATTCGGTTCACGGACTCAACGCCGCTGTGAGGATCTTATATTAAGCCGGAGCCTTTTTTGACCAGAGCAGAGCGCGGATGCGTTGTACCTTTACGTAAACCGCGGTTCCGTGCTGCCCCTGGATCTTCCACCATTTATCGAGAAGAATAAAGGTTGACGTCGCGATAAAGCCCCCGAAAAGAAACAGAAGACAAACGATCGACCGTTTGGGCCTTGTCTTCTTCTGGGCGCTTTTTGCGTATTCGAGTACCTGGATCGAGGGCACGTTGTTTGCCTCTGAAATTTTGGCCTGTTCGTACAACTGGATCACGAATTCGTACAGCGATTCCTGGAGTTTTGCATTGCCTTTCAATTCAGCGTACTTGATCGCCTTTTCCGGCGCGTTGCTGAGGGACACGATCAGGTGGCCGCCGCCCTGGTCCATGTATCCCGATATCTTGTTTTCGATGACGCCTTTTTGCTTCTCAAGCTCAAGCACCCGCTGATTGCTGCCGCTGAACTGGCTCTTGAGCTGGGCTATTTCGAGGTCCATGCCCATTTTCTGGCCTTCGAAGGTCGCCACCTGTTCGATCGACGACTTCACCTGCTGTTCAAGGTCGATATATTTGTTTTCGATCTGAAAGTCCGCGAACGCGCGGCTGGCGGAATCGAGGTCGTGTTTGATGACCCGCAAACGTTCTTCAAAGAAAATCCGCGAGTTCCTCGCGCTTTCCTTTGACAACTGGTAGGTTATTGAATCCAGTTCGTCAACCATGAAGTTCGCCATGGCCGCCGCCTGTCCGGGGCTGGTGTCCATGACCGCTACGTCGATGTTTCCAAGGTCATTTTCCACGACGGCGATGTTCCTGTTAAGGGCTTTCAGAACGTCTTCGATGAAATACTTTTTTCTTTTGTCAAACCGATAGGCATGAATCAGGTTGAACCGGTCGATGACTTTCTCGGCCAGGCGCCTGCTTCTCAGAATGCTGAGGAAATTGTCCGCATCGCTTTCGCCTCCCATCCCGTTCACGGATTTGAGGAGTCCGGCAACCTGCGTTTCCTTTCCCAGAAGGGAACCGAGCCCGGGCATTTTTGCGGCGGGTTTCATGATGACCGCCTTGCCCGTATAATATTTGGTCATGCACAGACTTGCAACAAGACCCGCGACCGAGAACAAAAAGAGGCTGATGACAAAAAGCCATTTGCGTTCAAGCAGAATGATCACAAGGTCAAGGATTCCGACCTTTTTCATTTCGATTTTTTCGTCATTCATTTCCGGCGTCCCGAGTTTTGTCACAATAGTATCTGAAGGAAAATACTTCAAATGCCGGAAAATAGGTATACAAATACTATTTTCAAAAGGGCCGTGACAGGCGTGTTTTGAAGGACAGGGAACAGCATTACATGAAAATATCATTTCTCGGCACCGGAACTTCGCACGGGGTTCCGAGCATTGATTGCATGCTTTCAGACTATAGCCTCTGCAGGAAAGGGGTATGCCGCGCCTCGCTTTCCGATCCCAAACAACAGCGGACGCGTTCATCGATTCTCGTCGAATACAATGAAAAGCATGTGCTCATCGACGTGTCGTCCGATTTCAGGACACAGGCTTTACGGGAGCGCATTCCCAAGATCGACGCAGTGCTCATCACGCACTGTCATAGCGACCACATCACCGGAATTCCCGACATCCGTTCCTATACCGCACATCGCCAGGACCCGCTGCCGTTGTACGGTTCGGACGAAAGCATGACCGTCATCCGGAATTCTTTTTCCTATGTTTTCGAAAATAAAGCACAAGTCGGCGGCGGTATTCCGCGTTTATCGACCAACGTCATCAATGACTCGTTTGCCCTGTTCGGTTCTACCATTTTCGGCTTTCCGGTTGACCATGGCGGGCTTGTCGGCAGCCTTGGATTTCGCATCGGCGCCATGGCATATATTCCAGACTGCGCGTCCCTGCAGCCGTCCGCGCTCGCCGCGCTTTCCGGGCTCGACGTCCTGATCCTGAATTGCCTGCGCGAAAGTACGACCCATTCCAGCCACCTGACGCTGGAACAGAGCATTGCGTTAAGCCGCCGAATCAAGCCCCGGAAATGCTATTTTATCCATATGAGCCACGACATTGACTACCGTACCGATTCGGCAAAGCTCGATGAGTGGATGTCGTTCTCGTATGATGGATTGAAGATAGAAGTTTAGGGGTCGAGAAGTTGAGGGGTTGAGGAGTTGACACCCCTTCGGGTGCGCACCCCGTCGGGTACTTCCAAGGGTCGCCGAAGCGTCGGAAGTAGGGGCGTTCTGCGAACGCCCGTTTAAGAATCACCGTAGGGGCGTTTAATTAGACGCCCTCCCGGATAGAATAGCCAATCAACAGCTACGAGGAGTTCATGGAATCCTATAAAGAAGAATTCATCGCCTTCATGGTCCGGTCGCAGGTGTTGACGTTCGGCAATTTCACCACCAAGAGCGGCAGGCAGACGCCGTATTTCATCAACACCGGCAATTACAAGACCGGGAGTCAGATCGGGCTGCTCGGCGAATTCTACGCACGGGCGGTCCATGCATCCCTCGGAAGCGGGTTCAATGTGCTGTTCGGGCCGGCGTACAAGGGCATCCCGCTTGCAGTAACTACTGCGGTCGCCCTGCAACGGCTTTTTGGCGTCGACGTCCTGGTGAGCTATAACCGCAAAGAGGCCAAAGACCACGGTGAGGGCGGCTCCCTCATCGGCCACAAACCAGTACCGGGCGACAGGCTCGTGATCATCGACGACGTCATCACGGCCGGAACGTCGGTGCGCGAATCGGTGTCCATCTTGTCCGCCCCCGAAGGTCCCACGTTCGTCGCACTCGCGGTATCTGTTGATAGAAAAGAAAAAGGCCCGTCGGGCATTTCCGCGCTCGCCGAAGTGTCGCAGGCCTACGGGATGAAAGCTCTTTCCATCGTCACCATCGACGACATCGTCACCTATCTTCACAACAGTGAAATAGACGGCAGGATCGTGCTTGACGATGAAGCGAAGAAAAGGATCGATGAGTATAGAGAAAAATATGGAATATGAAACGCGTTAGCGAAAATCCGCCGTCCCGGTTTCCGGACCGCCCGATCCGCGAGGCCGCGCATCCCTGGTGGGTAGCCAAGATCAAACCACGCCAGGAAAAGGCGCTCGCTTTTGATTTTATCAAGAACAACGTCGAATACTACCTGCCGCTTGTCACCAAGGTTACACGCAGGAAAGACAACAATAAACCGAGAAAATCCGTTTTGCCGCTGTTCCCCGGATACATCAGCTTTTGCGCGGCCGAAGGCAACGCGGCAAATGTTTACAAGACCGGAAGGGTGGTTTCGATCATAGAAATCCGTCACCAGAGGCGGTTCAGCGAAGAGCTTACCCAGATCTATCAGGCGTTGGAATCCGGCGTTGTCTTGGAGCCGGTGTCGGTTTCATATCCGCCCGGAACGCCCGTGTATGTCCATGCCGGACCCCTGAAGGGAATCCGCGGCATCATTACCAGAGTACAAGATTCCGAACGACTCGTTCTTTCCGTAGCAGGACTTGGACAGGCATCCATGATTATTGATTCCGCATATGTGAAACCTGATACGGATCAGTGACCCACCTGCTTGGGCTGGGCTCAGCACAAGTCGCCCGGGGTACGGCTAATTTAATAATAGGGTCCGAATACAATATTAATGTTGAAATGCACGTAAAACGGATGTATTATTTCTACTTGGGTCTGATACGTTTAATTTGTATTTAACTACAGAGATACTATAAACTTAGAGGTGGGGCTTTTTACAAAGTACCGCCGACGGGGGCAGGGTATGCCCGGACCTCAAGAATTGACCCCTGGATAGTCGAGATAAGATTTAAACACCATGATTCTGAATAAGGCGCCTTTACCTCGAATTGCAATCGCTTGTGCCATTGTTCTCATCGCATCCGGCTGGTTTGCTTTTCGGAATCTGGCGTCGTGGCTGGTTGTTTCCGATCCTCTTCCGCAAACACTTGACGTCATTTTCACGTTTGCCGGCGATAATCAGAGGTTCATCTATTCAAAGGAACTTTTTGCGAAGTATCCACAGGTCCGGTGGGTAATTAGTTATCCGACCAAGAAAATCATCCTTCCTCTGAAACGCGAAGGCTTTGATACGTCAAGAATAGAGATAGTTGACACGTGCAAAAACACCAATGCGGAAGCATGGTTTATCACCGGGTGGGTCCATCACGCCGTTGAATCCGGCGCAAGGGCGTCCGTCGCCAATCCCCTGAGGATCGGCCTCGTCAGCATGCCGTTTCACATGAAAAGGATACATCTTGACGTGTCCAGAAAGCCGAAGGAGAATGCCTGTGTTTACTATTACCTTCCGGTTCCCGTTGAACAATACGGATTGACAAAAAAAGATTTCAAAACATGGTGGACGAACGCACAATTGCGCTCAGCGGTCTTTCTCGAGTTTAAGAAGTACGTCTACTACTTGTGGAAGGCCTGAAACCGAAAACAACGCGAATCCGGGGACAACCATGCTCCTTTCCGTCGTCATCCCGTGCTTTAACGAAAACCAAACGATACACAAGCTCCTTGACAGGGTACGCGCCGCCAGGCTCCCGGACGGCATGAAACGGGAACTGATCGTGGTGGACGACTGCTCGACCGACGGCACCGCGGACGCGCTGCGGGGCGAAAAAGATCCGGATGTCAAGGTCTGGTTCCATGACAAAAACCAGGGCAAAGGCGCGGCCCTGCGGACCGGCTTCTCGCATGCGTCGGGCGATATCGTGGTTGTCCAGGACGCGGACCTGGAATATAACCCGGACGAATACGCCAAGCTCCTCAAGCCGATCCTCGACGGACGGGCGGACGTGGTGTTCGGCTCGCGCTTCTGCACCACGGACGAGCGTCGCGTTCTGTACTACACTCATTTCCTGGGCAACCGGTTCCTCACCTTCGCCTCCAACGTATTCACCAATCTTAATCTGACGGACATGGAAACTTGTTACAAGATTTTCCGCAGGGAAATACTCGACAAAATCAAGATCCGCGAGAACCGGTTCGGCTTTGAGCCCGAGATAACGGCAAAAGTCGCCAGGCTCAAATGCAGGATTTACGAAGTCGGGATTTCCTATTCCGGCCGCACCTACGAAGACGGCAAGAAAATTGGCATCAGGGACGGATTCAGGGCATTGTGGTGCATTGTCAAGTACAATGTGTTTGCATGAAGGTAATAGGTCCTTGGTTATAGGTGATGGGAAAGAAGTTGAGAGGTTGAGAAGTTGCCGGAGCCATATTATGAAGAAATCGTCGACGGGTCAAAAAGCAATGGTTGACCTTGATTTGCGGTGGGACGCGGATGCCCGGAAGATATCCAAATCAAGCAGGCCGGTGGCTGACTCGAACGGCAAGTTTGATCTTGAAGACTATTTCAATTTTCTTTCGGACGTCGATCCCGGTCAGAACTCAATAAAACAGCCGCCGGAACTATTCAAGCAAAAGTTTGTTTTGTAAAACAAGGAATAAAACCAGTGATTTCGGATAACAGGATCAATCTCAACGCTGTTTTTTGGGACTACCCGCAATACCGTGAAGAACAATATCTTCGAATGAGTCTCTCAAATAATGACAATAACTTTCGTTTATGGGTTGCCCGTCGATTCTTAGAATATGGCCGCGCCATTGATACCTTGTCCCTGTTTTCGCTTAAGGAATTGAGCGAGGTCCTGCCGCTTATCAAATTAAGCAACTATGCCCGCAAAAAATGGAGCCGATTGATAAATGTATATGGATCCTAAAGAAAACAAACAAGGATATGCCTCGGAAATGCAGAGAAACGTCCTCGTTTCTTTGTTGAATAACGTTCTTATTCAGGACAATTTTTTTCTGACCGGCGGGACCGCTTTTATTGAGTTTTATAAGGAAATGATTGCATGGTTGTGTGCAAAGGGAGAAATGCAGATTAAGCGAACTTAAGGGCCCAGGAAACCGGCGAATTGCATATATATACAGAAGAGCTCAGGAAAAGTAATGTATGAAGTAGAAGAAATTGTGCGAGAGTGCTTTCTCAATGCAAGAACCTGATTTTCCCGTACATTTGTTGATATTTGATACTCGCTAGTAACCAAAAGCTATTTTGAAGGTATTGAAACAAAGGAGTTCTCATGGATAACTACCTGATTACGGATAAAGGTTACGAAGGGAAATATGTCGCTTTGCGCAGTCCATCCGACAATACTGTTGTGGGCTTTGGGAATACCCCGGAAGAAGCTACAAAGCTTGCCCATGAGAATAACTGTGCTACGCCGATTTTGCTGTATGTGGAAGAGTCGAACATGGCCCAGATTTATCATGCCGATTTACAGTCTTGAATTTAAGACAAAAAGTTTTGGGGAGATCACACGGTAACACAGGAGCACACCGTGACAAATGAAATTAAGAGTACTCTCAATTCCATTGTTAAAATTCTTATTGATCTGTTTTCTCCTGTCAAAATTGTTCTTTTCGGTTCACACGCGCGCGGAGATGAACACCCCGACAGTGATATAGATCTTCTGATAGTTCTCGAAACGGTTGAATCAAAACGCGCCGCTGCAGTCGAAATGTACAAGGCATTGAGACATATTCCCGGGCCAAAAGATCTTGTTGTGACAACACAAGACGAACTCTTGCGGTATCAGAACATTTCAGGGACTATCCTGAAACCGGCTCTCTTAGAAGGGAAAGTTCTGTATGAGGCAGGGATCAGAACTGGCAGTAGTCGTTGAAAAATGGGTGCGCATGGGTAAGAAGAGTCCGATGAATCGCTTCGGAACGGAGAAATCCAATGATCTCAAATGAAGAAATCAAATCGCTGGTCTCGGCAGTCGTTGAAGCTTCCGACCCGGACAAAGTCATTCTGTTTGGCTCTTATGCCACCGGGAAGGCATCGACCGACAGCGACGTTGATATTTTTGTGGTAAAAGATTCGAACCTTCCACGTCACAAAGTGGTTTATACCCCGGGCGAAGTTGAAGAATGGGCGCACGTCGATCAATCGTTCACTGCGACAGTCATGCAAACAGGGAAAGTGATGTATGAAAAGCGCAGATGATCTTGTTCGCGCAAAGGCGCTGGGAACAATTTCTGGTGGCAACAACACTGCACCGGTTAGCGCCAAGAGCGATGGAGGCTTAAGATTTTGAGAATTTATCTTGACAACTGCTGTTACAACAGACCGTTTGACAACCAGATGAACGCCCGCATTCGGGTGGAAACGGAAGCCAAACTGGCAGTGCAACAGGGAATAAAAGACGGAAAAATCGAGCTGGCATGGTCATACATCCTCGACTACGAAAACAGCGCCAATCCGTATTCCGAACGCCGCAAAACCATTGCTCAATGGCGTGAATTCAGTATCATAGATACTGAGGAACATCCATCGATCCTGAAAATTGCCGTTGACCTGAAAAAAAAGGGATTAACAAATCTTGATGCACTACATATCGCGGCAGCGTTACACACGCGCTGCACGTACTTTATTACAACAGATGACGGTATACTAAACAAAGCCGGAATAGTAAAGAACATAACCATTCTGGATCCTTCGGAGTTCGTAAGAAAGGTGTATCTATGATCACCCAGGCCGAAAACAGACAAAAGGGTATCGACGCGCTCAATAGCAAACTCGGGCCGCTTGAAACCGAGCGATTCATCACGAATCTGCTCAAAGATCCCGCAGACTACACCTCCTGGCGTAAAAGCCTTTGGTCCGAAAGGACGATCAGCGACATCAGCACTACTGCAATGGCCGTGCGCAAGAAAGCAGGCAGCCTTCCAAGGAGACATCCAAAACGGTAAGTGTGAGATAGCGACTCTTCCCGCGGTGAACGTCCGACAAGAAGAACTTACCCTGAACATATGATTGACATACCCAAACAGGTCCTTAATGTTGAACTCAGGCAACATGAAATTTCCAACGGGGGCAATGACGCCGGGGAAGCGCTGGGAACAATTCTTGGAAATTGTGCGAGAGTGCTTTCTGCATGCAAAATCCTGATTTGTTGAAATTGTTCGCCAGACTGTTTCCGGGTTGGAAACGTCCAAACAAGGTCTCGCAAGCTGATTTCCAAACTGGAAATCGTCCAAACAAGGCCTTGCAAGTCGGTTTCCAGGATGGAAGTTGTCAAATCGAACGCCCAGGAATGGCAAGACATTAAGAAACCATGAAAAAGATCATCCTCGTTGCGGGCGCTAGACCCAATTTCATGAAAATCGCCCCGATCATGAACTGATCGTCAATTTGGAAGAGATAATTCGGGAAAGCACACAATGATCAACAAAAACTTTGCATTGACCGGCGCAGCAGGTTACATAGCCCCGCGCCATATGAAGGCGATCAAGGACACCGGCAACCGGCTTGTTGCGGCGGTCGACCCGAAGGACTCTGTCGGCATTCTAGACAGGTACTTTTTCGACACCCGGTTCTTCCAGGAGTTCGAACGGTTCGACCG